>Ga0209086_10000309_pt1 | contig 42397 bp, 39 predicted proteins | sample M_130207_XF_Meta_FD_187312 | JGI IMG/M metagenome (GOLD analysis project Ga0209086, IMG submission 187312) | Freshwater microbial communities from Lake Montjoie, Canada to study carbon cycling - M_130207_XF_MetaG (SPAdes) (version 2) | ecosystem: Environmental > Aquatic > Freshwater > Lake... | reverse complement strand
CGCCGACGTCCGTGAGCAAGTGTGCGTTTTCGCGGGTCCACTTGTGCTTCGTCGGCACCGACATCCACTCTCGCACCATCCTCGAAATCACAGAGGAGGAACCCGCCGCCGCCGCCGCCGCCGCCGCCGTCGACGGTCGACGCACGAGAAGCGTGGTGCTGGTCTGGAACTGCGTCACGCGCTGCGTGTCCACGCCGCACGCGCGGACCAAGAACTGCAAAAAGTCCACGGCGGACTGCGGCGAGTTGCTCTGCATGTTCAAGCCCGCCGCCGCCGCGGAGGGACAGCCGCGCGCAAACGTCCGCAGCGCGCCGCGCATCGCATGACACGTCCCGGGCAGCGGCGGCGGCTGCGGATGTTGCTGCTGAAGCATCTCCATTTCGCGACGCAGCTGCGCGACGACCGCGGCTTCGCCGACGCCGACCCCGACGGTGCCGTTGAAAAACACGTCGGGCCACGCCGTTTCGGGCGGGACGAACAGCGCTACGAGCACAGAGTCCATGTAGCAGCTCGCGTCATGATTGACGTAACCGAACATCTTGTGCTAATGCCGGGACGCGCGGCCGCGCCGACCTATTTTTAAAATCTTTCACGGTCGACGACGACGGTCGCGCGCGCGACGTAAATAAATCCTTGAAATGTAAGAAACAACATGCCGCCGCCGCCGAGCAACCCGAACGAGCGCGACGTCGTCATCGCCGACCCCGACGTCGCGGTTGTCATCAACTACGCCAACCGAGTGCTCCTCGCGTCCGCGCGCGCCCGCGACGCCGTCATCGTCTTTGACATTGACTCCACGCTGCTCTTCAACCGCGATAACATGCCGTGCCGCGCCGTGCTGAACACACAAGTCAAGAGGCTGTACGACACCGCCATCGCACACGACATGCCCGTGTTTATCGTGACGGCGCGCGCGGAGACGCCGTCCAACCGCGCGTTCACGCTCGAGCAGCTCGCGTGTCTGGGCCTCTCGACCTTCACGACGCTGTACATGCGACCCGCGGTGGCGGGCTCGTCTGTCGTCAACATCGCGTACTACAAGAAAGAGTGCCGCAAGCACATCGTGCGCATGACCAACAAGCGAATCGCTCTCAACGTGGGCGACCAGTGGTCGGACCTGTTCGTCTGCGACGCGGCCACGGCCACGGTGCTGGACAACACGTACGGCACACAAGCACTCTGTTTCGTCGCACCACCACACTCGTTCTGCGACTGGTGCGTGAAATTGCCGGACATTTTGTAAAAGTTTCACTGCGCCGCCGCCGCCGCCGCCGCCGTCTCGTCGCCGTAGCGCCGCCGTTTGCGCGCAAACGACGCGCTGGCGACGTCACACACGCGTCGCAAGCGCTCGAGCTTGTCGCCGTACGTGGCGTAAAATACAAAGTACGGGTTCAACATGTTGGTTGCGTACGTGGAGTACGTCCGCGCGTCGTCGGTGTGCGCGAGCTCGCGCAGCACGTGGCGGTAATGCGCCAACCACCACGCGGCGTGACACACCGGTCCGCCGAGATCGACGCTGGCCTCGTCGACACGTGCAACGAGGTTTTTGTACGTGTCAAAGAGCTTTGCCACAGGCCTCAGCTTGGCGCCGAGTCTATAAATGTATTCGGTTCCGGCGTCGCCGCCGCCGCCCCGGGTCCGTTGCCGGGGCGTCGGTCTCATTTTTTTAAATGTGGGTAGTATAGAAATAAACAACCAGATGGCCGACGACAGAAAGCTGACCGAAAAAAAAATCGACGTGTTTAATGCCGCGGGCGCGCGCGTGGGGCGCATCGAGGAGAGCGTCCTCACGTCATCCATGCACCGCCACCAGCAGTATTCGGACGCCCAAGACTGTCCGGCCTGTAGTACTAACCCCGCTCTCCAAGGAGGTGGTAGGGGTGGCGCGTCGCGTCGGCGGCGTTCTCGTCGCTCGCGTCGTCGTCGTCGTTCGAGCCGGAGCCAGCAGCGGCGTTGGAGCCGGGCGCGGAAGTGATGAGAGAGCTGAATTTATTGCGAGCTAATAAACGACAAACACCGCATGAGCAAGAAGAGCAGCGTGAACCCGTGCACGGGCTTTTTGTACGGCGCCGCGCCGACGCTCGACCCGGAGGGCGACGGCTCGCGCATCTCCTCGAACATTTCGCAGTACACGTACCCTCCGTCGGCGTACTTTTCGCCGGTGCAGCGGGGGGCCTTGTTCCCCGGCGCGCCGACGGTGGTGCAGGGCGGCGCCGCGTCGTACATGCCACAAGAAGACCAAACGTTTTTGTCGGACGTGGGCGGCCTTCGAGCGGGCTGCCTCGACAACTGCACCATGGGCGGGTGCGCCGACCCCACGTCGAGCGCGCACGACGCGTGCGTGCTCGCGGGATGCTGCGGCGGCGGCGGCGCTTTCACAGCGGACCCGTCGCCGCCGTTGTTGAACTCGCAGCGCGTGACGTCCGCGACGGAATGCCTCGCGGGGCCCGTTGCGTACTGCGCGAGCGACCTGGACTACTTCAACTGCCACCCGTGGTCCACGCGCTCCCCGCTCACCGACGACGCGTGTACGCCCGCGACACGGCCTCGGTCTCTTCCGTGGGCGTAAGACAAAAAAAATGAATAAAATCTTCGGGTAGGATTCAAATATGCACGCAGCATGCGCACCGATAGACAACGGTTGGATGCGCTCTTTGGAAAACTTGTCACGAACGGGAATGTTCCGTGGCACATTGCGGCCGTCGTCGCCGTCGTCATGTTATCGTCGCCGTCGCTGGCTGATGCGACGGCGTTTGCAGGCGGAGCGGTGTCCGACAGCAACAGCAATGACGAGTTGAGGCACCAAGTCCTCGAAGCACTCGACGACGCCGCCCAGATGAAAGATGAGTATCTGGCGTTGAGGGGGAACGCGGACGACCGCGAGATCCACGCTGAACTGGCTCGAGTTTTAAACGACGTTCCACTTTTTGAAAAAATGAGAAAAGATGCGACGCGTGTGCGTTCCGCGGAGGTGCCGCCGTTGTCGCGACTGCCGCCGCCGCCGCCGCCGCCGCACAAGCCCAAGGTCGAGAAACAAAAAACGAAACAAGAGTCCGTCGACCCGGAAGAAGAAAATAGCTTGGGCTCGGTACTGAACAGTTGGTGTACTCTTTTGTTAGCTGCGACGGGAAAGCCTTGTGACTATGGGTACTATAGACAACAGCTTGTCGACGCGGTTGAGATATCCAATCGGTGGTGGGTGCTGGTGGAGGCCTTTAACGAACGCGCTCCTCGTCGTCGCGCGATGGCAGCGGAGTACGTCGCGGGGGACGAAGAAATCGCCGACATTACGAGAGACATGGAGGAGGAGTATTATCTCGCGAAAAAACTGTTGTTCGTAGAAACGACGCGCGCTCCGATCTCTGACTCACCTTTTTACACACTTCTGGGGTGGATACAAGTAAATTCGGAAAGAGGGAATTATGAGTTTGTGAAGAAAAACATTTCGACCGCGCCCCCGTTAACTTCACGTTTGGCATCGTCGTATCCACGCGTTGTTTTGTTCGTGTATTCCCCCGTACTCGCGAACGAACCAGAACCAGAACCAGAATCAGAACCAAAACCAGTTCCATGGTGGCAACAACCAGAGCGAGAAACAAAACAAGAACAAGAACAAGAACAAGAACAAGAACAAGAACAAGAACAAGAACAAGAACCAGTTCAATGGTGGCAACAACAGCGACGACGACAGTTATTCCGCGGAGGGAAATCACACCAAAAAGGGTCTTTATCAGCGTGGTCGTCTCTAAGTTCGAAAAAAAAGGCGGCTGCGATGGCGGCTCTTGGTGTCGCTATCGCCGGGACGGGTGCGCTTGTCTGGCGGAATCAAAAAGGTAAACCAGAACCAGAACCAGAACCAGAACCAGAACCAGAACCAGAACCAGAACCAGAACCAGAACCAGAACCAGAACCAGAACCAGAACCAGAACCAGAACCACAACCACAACCAGAACCAGAACCACAACCAGAACCAGAACCACAACCAGAACCACAACCAGAACCACAACCAGAAACACAACCAGAAACAGAAACAGCAGTAGCAGGACCAAGACCAGAAGCGGCAGCATCCGAAACAGCAGCAGCAGCACTGGAACCAGAACCAGAAACAGAACCAGAAACAGAAACAGAAACAGCAGTAGCAGCAGCACTAAAACCAAAGCCAGAACCAGCAGCGGCAGCAGCACTGGAACCAGAGCCAGAACCAGCAGCGGCAGCAGCACTGGAACCAGAGCCAGAACCACAACCACAATCAGGATCAGGATCAGAAGCAGTAGCAGGACCAGCAGTAGCAGGACCAGGACCAGCAGTAGCAGGACCAGGACCAGGACCAGGACCAGCAGCAGTAGCCGCGGGCGCGGGCGCGCGCGTGTCTTCACCGACGTGCGTCACGCCCGTGAGATGGGAAAACAACAGCTGTTACGTCGATGCCCTCTTCATGTGCATCATCATGGGCAACAACGCGCTCCTCAACCAAATGATTGACAACGGCAAGCCTGATTTCAGGCGGCATCTCCGCAACCTCGTCGAGCAACTCACGACGGGCGGCCTCAACACTACATGTTACGACATCCGCTCCTTAGCGCACGGCCGCCAAGAATTTAGGGACTACTATAGTTTTGAAGAATTTGTCAAACTCGTCAACAACACGAGTTTTCGGTCCAAAACCAACTTTAAACTTGTTGTGTATCCAACGTTTTCGAGGTCACCAAAGGGAAACCCTACAATTTCAACTTCAATTAAAGCCGCGCACATTTTCTCGCTTGAGCAAAATTACGCGCAAACTAAGTACACAGAATACGTAAAACCATTAATAAGAAATTCACTCATTGAACCACTGGAAGAACAAACAGGTCTGGCGTACAAAAGCATCCGCGCCATGAACAAAGCTCTTGTTAAAGGCTTCAAACAAATCTACGGTGTCGTGTGTTATGTCGGGGGGAATCATTTTGTGTGTTACTACAAGTGCGAAGCGACGAACGTCTGGATGTACTACAACGGCATCAGTCGTGATGTAATAACTACTTTGACTAAAAGGAGGCTGAGCGTTTTAACCCACTTTGAAACAGTCCTCGCGTCGAGTTACGAAAACTCAGTAATATCACATCTCATGGTCAAATAAAATCAAATCGTCGCGCACGCGTCGCGCCCGTCGTCGTCATCGACGTCTTGTTATTTTTTATAGACTCTGCAAACACACATGCAAGGCCACGCCGCCGCCGTCGTCGTTGTCTGTGTCGCCGCCGCCATCGCGGTCACGGTCGCCGCCGCCGTGCGCGCGCGCAAGTTCCTCGCGTCGCCCGCGCTCACGCGCCATTCCATCTTCGAACGCACGCACTTCCGGTCGGGAGACCTGCTGCTCTGGTCGACACCGCCGGGCGCCACGTGGTACAACGACATCCAGAAGCTGCTCTGCGGGTCGCCGTACACGCACGCCAGCATCGTGTTCGTGGACGCCGCGCACGTGCCGTGGGCGTGGGAGAGCGTCCCGCCGACCGGACACCGGCTCGTACGGCTGCGCACGCTGCTCGCCGACCGCCCGTGCACGCTGCGCAAAATCAACACTCCGCTCGACTCGGCCGCGCTCGAACGATTCATCCGTGAAAACATCGGCAGCAACTACTCGTACAGCATGTGGGAAGCCGTCATGCACCAATGGCTGCCCGTCGGCACCGCCGCCTCCGCCAGCGCCGCACGACCGGCAGCGGCGGCGTGTCAACGACGACGACGACGCTTCTGCTCGCAGCTCGTGGTCGACACGTACGACGCGCTTGGCGCGCTGTCTCTCGCGCTCAGCGCCAAGGCCGACTCCGCGCTCGTGCTGCCCGCCGACCTCGCCTTCCCCCGGGACCGCGCCGTGCTCCACTGGCTCGCGCCCTACGCGCTCGGCCCCGAAATCCACGTCACGTTACACTGCACCACCACCACCGACGACGACGACGACGCCGACTAAAAATAAATTTACTTTCGACACTCAACACGCGCGCGCGTGCTATTCCACGCCATTCCAACTTCCACCACTTTCTTCGACCATGGAAAGAGACCACACCGCCAGCAGCAGCAGCAGCAGCAGCAGCAGCAATGCACTCACAACAACGACGGCGGCGGCGGCCGCAATGCCCACGATGCGCGGCTCGGCGGACACCGTGGTGACGGCGTTCATCGAGATGATGCACCAGTTCCTCGACGCCATGCAGGAAGTGTTCCCGGAGTGCGAGCGCGTGCGCGGCTACAAGTTCGGGTTAGACGTGAGCCTCAGCGGCGGCAGCGGCGGCGGCGGCGGCACCGACGGACCCGTCGCGCGACAAATCATCGAGGGCTACCACGCGAGCATGGCGCCCTACTACAAGCGCTGCATGGACCACGACGAGACGCTGCTCGCCGAAAACATCGACCTCATGATCAACATCGACCTGCCGCAAAAGTGGTCGCCCGACCTGCACCCCGACACGCGCGCCGCCATCTGGGAATACATCACCAAGCTCAACGAGTTCTCCAACATCTACGCCATGTACGCCCAGATCCCGCGCGGCATGCTCTCGAGCATCGAAAGCATCGCGCACGGCATCGCCGCGCAGATCAGCGACGGCACCATGAGCATGGGCGACCTCAACCTGCAGACCATGTCGGAGCAGGTCATGTCGGCGCTCAGCGCCGCCGACCTCGAGGAGTTCGCCACGCGCATGCAGGACGGCGGCGGCGGCGCGAGCAACATCGTGGAAAACATGACCACCATGTGCTCCATGATGTCCAACTTCATGCACGCGCAAAACATGTAACCACCAGATAATAAAAATAAAATTTATTCCATTTTTTCCTTTTTTACGGTCCGCATGGCCAGTATGCGCGTCTGGTTTGAGTACACGGGCCGCAGCGTGTCGGCGTGTTTCTGAATGAGCGCGCTCAGCTCGTGCTCGGCGGCGGCGAGCTCGTAGCCGCCCGTGCCCTGGCGCGTGTAGCGGTGCACCATCTCCACGTTGTTGTGGAGGCCCATGCGGAGGCCGCGCGCGTGCATGAGCAAGTCCACGCCCCAGAGCGTGCGCGTGTTTTCGTCCAGCAGCGTGTGGTACGTCGCGTACGCGGCGGGCGTCATGAGGTAGCAGAAGAACTCGCAGAAATCAACGTCTCTCATCTCAAACGCATCGACGTTGACGTTGGCGGGCTTCTTCATGATGTCTTGCGACGGCGAGCCGGCCGCCACGCTCGGCGACAACACGTCCAGCCCGTAGCGCGTGTAGCACGCGATCCACTCGGCGATGTCAAAGTTCGCGGGCAGCTCGATGTCGTCGAGCATAAACATGATGTAATCGAACCGCCGCATCGCCGCCGGTTGGATGTAACGGTAGATGAAACTGCCGAGGTAGCCCGGCTCCATGTGCAGCACGAGCCTCTCGGGCGGAACGACGTCGGTGAGCACGGCCCCGAGTCGCTGGAGAGCAGTCACGCTGGTCGTGTACAAAAAGCAGTGGATGGAGACGACGACGGCGGTGCCGCCGCCGCCGTCGCCGCCGCACCGCCGGGTGAGCGCGCGCAGGTTTTCGCGCAGCAGCACCAGCTTGTCGTCAAAGTGCGGCTCGCCGATGGCGGGCACCACGACGTTGAGCGTCGTCGTCATTGTGTTGTGTGTGCTGTTTTGGTTTTGCGTCGAGGCGGTGGCCGCGATAAATAAATTTAGTGGTGTGCGCGGACGGAAACCACTCATTCACTCACACACACACACGCCACAAATCACACACGTCGATCGATAGATGCACGGCGAGGCGCGCGCGTTTACTCTTTTCGTCAAGGCCGCGTTTCCCGGCGCGTTTTTGAGCAAACGGGTGTTGGACGTGGGGTCGGGCGACATCAACGGGAACAACCGCTTTTTGTTCGACAACGACTGCGAGTACGACGGCAACGACGTGATCGCGGCCGACAACGTCACCGTGGTGTCGCGCACCAAAGACCTCAACTTTGCCGACGCGACGTTCGACACGATCATTTCCACCGAGTGCTTCGAGCACGACCCGGAGTACGCCGAGTCGCTCCGGAAAATCTACCAGATGCTCAAGCCCAACGGGCTGTTCTGCTTCAGCTGCGCGTCGACGGGCCGCCCCGAGCACGGCACGCGCCGGACGTCTCCCCGGGACTCGTACGGCACCATCGGCGGCGTGGAAGACATGAGCGACTACTACAAGAACTTGACGATAAAGGACGTGGACCGGGCGCAGAACCTCGACTCGGTTTTTTCGACGTGGAGATCGTTCTACAACGCCGCCAGCTGCGACCTGTACTTCTACGGCATCAAGAGGGGGCCGAGAGAGGTCCCCGCGTACCACGCGCCCGGCGTCGTCGAAACCACGCTTTGAAACCACCGCCGCAAACAAATAAATAAATGTCTACTTTTTTTTTATTTACACCACCACCGCTTCGTCTTAAAACTTTTGGGGCGTGACGATGGGGATGAGGAACTGGTCCTTGGCGTGCAGCTGGTCGTAGCTGTCGTACGCCAGAAAGGCGTTGCGCGCGCCGATGGGCTGGATGAAGCCCGTGTCGGCGACGGCGGTGCGCTTGAGCAGGTCGCACGACGTGTTGCCCTTGATGCCGTACAAGCCCTTGGTGCGAATGATGTCGCGCGGCGTCTGCTCCGCGCACTCCGGCAGGTCGGAGACGACGGCCGCGATGGTGCCCTCGCGCGACGGCTGGTCCGCCGGCCACTCGGGGAGACGCCACACACCGTTGCTGCCGTTGAGCGCGGCGGCGGCGACGACGACGCCCGGAAACGGCGGCAAGTTCGAAAGGACCTGGACGCCGCCGCCGCACTGCGGCGCGTCGTCGCGCGACGCCGCGGAGCCCTCCATGACCACGGGCAACATGATCGCGGGGTCGTTGTCGGCGCACGCGTCGCTGCTGCACGTCACGCCCTCGCCCCACACGTTGCCCGGCACGTCCGCCGCCGCCGCCGCTCTTCTCAGCGTTGACGACGGACACAACCGCTGGGCACGCACCGGCTGCTGCAGCGGCCGCTGCCGCATCATCGCCGCCGCGCCGTCGTCGACGTCGCCGCTGTACACGACAGGCGGGTGGTGGTGGTGGTAGCGGACGCCTTCGCTGCCGTTGTTGTTCTCGGACACGGCGATGGTGATGATGAGAGTGAGGATGACGAGGCAGCAGACGAGCGCGGAGTACTGCGGCTTGGCGAACGGCAGCAGCATGACGGCGAGGAAGAGCATGACCATGCTGATGATGTAAATCGCATTTTCCGTCTTCGAGTCGCTGAAACACATTTTTTGTTGTTTACCATAAGAGCCCGAGAAAAGTGAAACCACTACTCGTCGTCGGCGACGACGATGACTTGAGGGTTAGACTCTGTGTTCAATCTCGATACGGTTTCGAACAATTGGTGTCTAAAATTTTGCACGCCGGATCTTTTTTCTTTGGATAGAGTGCTTAAAAAACAGACGACATTGGAACGTAACGAAGCGTTGGGATCGGTGGGACACGAAACATCACTGTAAGGCTCTGGAAATTCGCGTCCTTTGTCTTGATCATAAATCATTGCGTTTTCAAAATTCGTAATCATCCACTGGCTCCAGCTTACTTCGTACACAAAGTCTAACAGCCTTAAATTACGGTGATAAATGTTGAGTTCGTCAAGTCTAGTTAATATGTGAAAGAGTCTTGTTCCAATCGTTTCTATTATGGCCCAGGGGGTTTCCTCTTGCTGTAGTGGCGTGTCATAACCTAAATAGTCGTCGAGCGTATATTCGAACTTTCTCAGCTTGTATCCGCACGTCATGTCTTTGTTTGTCGCTTCGCGGAAACTTGTGGACTCATCACAGAAATAGTAATCATTAAGTGTTACAGGAGCTATTGGGACGTTGTCGTTGCACTCGTGAACAATCTTTTTCAAACACGTAAACTCGACTAAAAATGGGTGACACGCGGCTTTATATTCTTTGATGATGAAATTCAAGTCATTATTGGGAAAGTTATAAAATTTCCCGACGCTCGAATACTGGTTTACCTTTATAAGCGTGCCTGTCTCGAAAAGCCTGGGTTTTCCGTCTGGAGATCGTTCGGTGGTCGCCATGCTTTTAATCTTTTTTAACGCTTCGTCGTTAAGTGTTTGTTGTTTTTGGAATTTCTGTTTCATTTCCTCCGATAACAAATCAGGTATGTCATTGCGTGCACCGCCCACATATGTGTATACGTCTCTATACTTGTAGCTGCCCCCGTTGGGAAAAACGTAAATCGACTCACCCTCCTCTTCTTCCGCTTTCTGTTCTTCCACTTTGTCTCCCAGCTCTCGTACCAGTAGCAAAAGAGGGGTAAAATCAACTTCGACATTGCTGTCTCTAGCTTTTTGTGTTAATTTTGTGTACATGCTGAATTGTTTTGTGCAGAAACGAAGGACGTTGTTGTTTCCAGCGTCAATCGAATCGTCGTCCGTTGCCGCCCCAAAGTTTCGAATGAGAATGGTGTCAATGATTTTTTGGGTAACAACGCCGTTAACCTTACGTGCTTTGCTGCTATCAAAACGAACCCCAAAGTTCTCCAACGAAAGGTCTCCGTGTATAATTCCGTGTTCGTCGAGCGTGACTAAAATTGTATATATCATGTTTGCAATGTCTTTTAATTCGTCCACGTACCGGTTCGTGTGTCCTCCGTTTACAAACCACTGTTCGAGCCTGCAGTCTGACGACAAATTGTCCCGTGTTACTCCCACAAACTCGCGGAACAGATAACTGAACAAATCTTCATTGATCCCGGATATGACGTAGCTATATGATGCAATGTCGTTCAGCGCAATGTCACTTATTGTTTTTGGTTCCGTTATATTTGGTTGTAACCATACACTAGCACGGACAAGAAGAGGAGTTATTGTTTTTAGGCTTGGATTACTTAAACACTTAATTTCGTTTTGTAATTCGAACAACGTCGCGGTGTTATATTGCGCCTGCTCCGCGTCATCTGATGTATCAGCAAACGTAGCGACCAGGGCGGACGGCAGACCCACGTCTGGATACCCCAGTGAAAACGTTGCGTTTTTCCACTTAAAATCCTTTTGAAACGCGGTTAACGCAGCTCGATCCTGACTGGCGTCGGGTTCTGCCACCACGGCGTCTGTACTGACTTGTTTCAAAACAGCGACGGCCTTCTCCATGTTTGGTATTTTCACGGTTTTTTCATTTTCTTGTAGCCTATGTATGATATCTTCTCCTTCTCTTTGCTGCGTCTCTTCCGCTTCTTTAATTTGTCGTTCGCGCTCCCTTTCGATGTCTTGTTGTATTTTTTCTTTTAATTTTTCTTCTTCTAGCTTTCGTTCCTTTTCACGTTCTCGTTCTCGTTCTTCCATCTTAATTTTCAGCGCCCTACTGTGAAGAGTTGCCGCCGCCGCGAGCGCGCCGAGTCCGACGCCCGCGAGCGCGACGTTTCTGGACATACCGCCGGCGCGCAGGCGGCCGCCGGCATCGACGGCGACAAGAGCCGCGTCGTGGTCGTTTTCAACGCACCGGACGGCCGAGCGGACGCCGCGTGACGCGCGGCGCCACGGCACCATGTGGATGCCGGCCAGCGGCGTCGCGTGTTTGAACCGCACGAGCATGACGCCGGCGCGGTCGCACGCGGCCTTGGACCGGTTGTACGACCGCGGCACCACCTCGAACAAGCGGCGCAGATTGCGCAGTCCCGGGTTGGGAATGAGGTCACGCGAGTACGTGTTCGCGCCGACGTCGTGCAGCACGAAAAACAACGGGGGTGACATGAGCGTCGTTTTTATTTAACGATCCGATTTTTTTGCCGTGCGACCTCTTGACTCAATATTCGTACCGTGTCCTTAAAGGACTTGTCTGCCGTGCGTTTGGTTCGTTCTTCTACTGAGTGATAGGGCTCGTCGTCGTCATACAGACTCGGCGGGGACTCTGTTACGGCCGCTTGTGTGTTCGCAAAACAGTCGAAATTGGAAAGAGACGGCGTTTTACACGAAGTGGGTTTATCATAAAATTCCGAATTCTCCATTTGGTCCGCGTCGCGATTTGCGGGTACGAAGGACGCGTTTTCAAAATGAGTAAGAATCAATGATTCGGCTGAAAAGTCGTCGTCGCGATTTTTGAACACAAAGTCTTTTAGTTCAAGTTGACGGTGATAGATCCTGTTCTCATCAAGAATCCCCAGAATCTGAACGATTTGAGCCGCAAGTGCTCGTATTCGAACGGGTTGTTCGTTCGGCGTGATCCGCGTATACTCATTCTTAATGTAGTCAGAGAGACTCTTGCCCGTTTTGCCGGCGACGTATCCGTACACATCCGGACCCCTAATCCCACTGGTACGGTCCAGAGCGGGGTGAAAGTAAACACCACTGGGTAGAGGAACTACTGCATCAACATCGCGTAGGCTCCCCAGTTTGCGCAAACACGTTAGTTCAGCGTAGAAAAGGTAGGGCGTGTCGGTATATTCTTTGATGACAAGCCCGTCGTAGCTTATAACGTTGTAAGACGTGATTTCACCAACCGAATATGTTGTTTTCGTTCCTGGAATATCGGATAATTTTTTGAGTTCCAGTCCCGTGTTGTTGAGGCGAGGTTCTCTCGGTTCACTTGGTTGAATAGCGCGTAGTGCCGTGAAACCAATCTCATTTAAATGTTTTTGTTTTGCGATTTCTTCATTTTTCTTGGTGTCGAATAAATTGGGTATTTGGTCTGAAGAAATACCATATGTTGACAAATAATAACGTCGTAAGTTTTCGTAAGTGAACCCCACAGTTTTGCCCTCAGACACGAAATTGTAACTTTTGTTGTCCTCGTTTGGTCGAAATCTTTCAAACTGAAGACTTAATTGTTTCGCCAACAACAAAAGAGGGACAAAGTTAACATTGTTTCGACCCTCATCAGCAGCTTTTTGGGTTAACTTTGTGTACATGTCAAACTGTTTCATACAAAAGTTGAAACAGTTATTGTTTGTTCCTCCCGCCTGCCCGATTTTAGCTCTTCCCACACTCTTAATGAAAATTCTGCTAACGGTTTGGTTGTCGTCCGCTAACTCGACGGCAAAGTTTTCTAGCGAAAGTTGTTCTTCTGGAAGGATAATGTCGTTCTTATCGAGCAGACGGAAAATATATTCGATTTTGTCTCTAATGGAGTCTAATACTCTGCTGTACTTATGAACCTCAGTCATTCGTACTATTGTTGGAAATTGCACGAACAAATCGTCATACGCCTTTACGTCCGCAAACTCCCGGCACATATAAACGAACAAATTCATACCCGTATTATCTATTTTGCATTGCACCAAATGAATACTTTCTGGTGTAATATCGTTCACGTCTGAAACGTCGCGAGTCAACCCCAAAGTAACCGTGTACAAATGAGAGAGAATACCAGGATCCGATGTCTCCTCGCTGCGTTTTTGGTCTTCAAGTTGATTCCGAAACTTGATTTCGCTTTGTAACTCGACCACGTTGTTAAGGGTCATTTCCCGCGTGGAAGTTCCCTCCTCCACATCCCGGCCGTCGATTCCAAAAACAGCGTTCACAACAACAGGAACATCAACATTAAAAAAGTTCCACGCCGAAAATTGTAAACGCGACTCTGAAAAATTCTTCAAATATGTCAGCGCGTCCTCCTTCTCATTCACCGTCGGCTGCACCACAACCAGCTCCTCCTCGTTAACGGCAGCTAGAACGCGCTGCGCCGCCGTTAAATGTTCGGCGTGCCGAGCAAACGCCTCCTGTACTCGAATTACCCTCTGGCGTTCCTTTTCTGCCTTGGCCTCGTCCTCTACTCGTTTTCGTTCTCGTTCTCGTTCTTGTTCTTGCGCCAGCTCTCGTTCGTGTTTTCGCTCTCTATCCCGCTTCATTTTGCTATCGTAAAGATTTTCCGCCGCGAGCAACGCACCGAGCCCGACGCCCGCGATCGCGACGTTTTTGGCGAGATCACCGCCGCCGCCGCCGCGCGACCTCTGACGGCCGCCGCCGGCGCGCAGGCCTCCGCCGCCACCGCCATCGTTGGCGGCGACGACGCACCGGACGGCCGAGCGGACGCCGCGTGACGCGCGACGCCACGACACCATGTGGATGCCGGCCAGCGGCGTCGCGTGTTTGAACCGCACGAGCATGATGCCGGCGCGGTCGCACGCGGCCTTGGACCGGTTGTACGACCGCGGCACCACCTCGAACAAGCGGCGCAGATTACGTAGTCCCGGGTTGGGAATGAGGTCACGTGAGTACGTGTTCGCACCGACGTCGTGCAGCACGAAAAACAAAGGGGGTGACATGGTAGAGTAGTAGTAGTAGTAGTGTTTTATTTATACCACCGAAAATTGTGTGAGCGCGCTAATAAATGGGGGGGCTGGTTTTCTTAATCTTTTTTTTTTCTCCCTTTCGCCTCTTCCGCGCTCTCGGAATCATTTCTGATTCTGACGACGGGCTTTTTCTCTTTTTGTTCTCTTCTTCTTCCGGTTCCGGTTCCGGTACGGGCGGCGGCGGCGGCGGCACCACTGCTTTCTTTTTTTCGGCGGTGAGCATGTGGTGAGCCAGTGCGAGCGCGCCAAGTCCGACGCCCGCGAGCGCAACGTTTTTCGCGAGACGGCTGCGGCCGCCGGCGCGCAACTCGCGGTGGTTTTTCTCAATACACCGGACGACCGAACGAACGTCGGGGGACGCGCCACGACGAGATACCATGTGAATACCAATCAGAGGCGTCGCGTGTTTGTAACACACGGACATGACGCTGAGGTGGTCGCACACGACCTTGGACCGGTTGTACGACCGCGGCGACACTTCGAACAAACGGTGTAAATTACGCGCGTCCAAGCTGGGAATGAGGTCGCGCGAGTACGTGTTCGCCTCGACGTCGTGCAGCACAATGAACAACGGAAATGGCATGACAAACAATGTTTGTTTGATCAATAAGAAATTGTTTGTTTATTCTCGCGCTCGTTTACTAGTAGTAGTTGTGGCGGCCTTGGCCTTGTGTTTTGTCTTGAGCGTCGTCGACGACGACGACGACGACGAGTCGCCACCGCTGCTGCTGCTGCTGCTGTAACGCTCGGCCTTGCGCGCCGCAAACGCGCCGAGCGCGCGCTCCGCCGCGTCCAGGTCGTCGAGCCACAGCGCGCGCTCGTCCTTGGCGCGCAGTGCCGTCAACGCGCGCTCCTTCGCACCGAGCTCCGCGCGCAACGCGTCTGTGCGCTTGCGCGTCAAACTCCGCAGCGACATGTTCACCAAATAACCAAAGTCGCCGCCGACGCGCGCCAAGCCGTGGCTCTCGAGCACGCGAGCGAGCGCGTCATCGTCATCGCCATCGCCGTCACGAGAAGGGAGGTCGTGCAGCCGAACCGCGCCACTCGTCACGGCGGTGACGAACGCAATCTTGTTGTGCAGCACGAAAATGTCGTGCTCCAAATCCGCCACCATGCGCGCCTTGCGTCGCGTGTACGTCGCGACGCGCGCGGCCGCAAACGCGTCGAAGATGTCGCGCACGCGCGCAAAGTGCCGCAGCGCGCCCGACGCGTCGTACAAATGCATGTTGCTCGTGCGCACATCCGTCTGCATGCCGAGCGTCGTCCACAGCTGGTCGCGCGCCATCAGAGCCTCCACCGCCGGCGCGGAGCAGTGCAGCACCATGTCCACTTTGGACTCGGTCCACCTCTTTTCAATGTTAAGAATCAGTCCGCCGTCCGCGTCGCCGCCGCCGGGCGCCTTGCACTTGCGCCCCAAAGACGGCGATGGCGACGGCGAGCCGTCCATGAGCTTCTGCTCCAGCCGCTCCACGAACGCGTGCGTCCACGCGCCCACGGGCAGCTCCGTGATGTGGATCTTGGTCTTCGTCTCGTCCACGCTCAAACGTCCGCGCGTGCGGAAAACGTCGTCGCCGTGACACTCGATGGTGCCGGTGAAGCCGTCGTACCACGGCACGAGCGCGTCGGCCGCCGCGCGCGCGCCGTCGGTGCCCGCGGCGTACAGCCGGCACACGGCCAGCACGTCGCGCGGGTTGTACATGGGCACGGACGACGACCAGCCCGTGCCGATGCCGAACGCGCCGTTCACGAGCACCATGGGGATCACCGGCACAAAGGCCTCGGGCTCGATCGGGGCGCCCTCGTCCTCGCGGCGCGCGAGCACGCTGTCGTCGTCCGCGGGAAAGAGCGCGCGCGCGACGGGATCGAGGCCGGTGAAAATGTAGCGCGCCGCGCTGTGCACGGACGGCGCGTCGAGCCGGCTGCCGAACTGGCCCTCGGGCCGGAACAGGTTCACGTTGCTCACGAACACGTGGTCCTGCGCCATGCCCACCACGGTCTCCACGAGCGACGCCTCGCCGTGGTGGTACGCCGTGTGCGCCGCCACGACGGCCGCCACCTGCGCCACCTTCACGTCCGCCACCAAGTTCTTTTCGAAAAACGTGAAGAGCGCCTTGCGCTGCACCGGCTTGAGCCCGTCGAGCACGTGCGGGATGTTGCGCTCGTTGGAGTAGTTGGAGTACGGCAGCACCTCCTTGTGCACAAAGTCGTCGAGCGTAATGGCCTTGACGGAGTAGTCCACGTAGCCGCGCGGGTCAAAGTGGTTGGTGAGCAGCAGCTTGCGGTCCGCGGCGTTGTCGTTCTGGAACATCTGCGCCATGAGCGCGGCGCTCGTGGCCGTCGCCCGGATGTCCACGAGCTGTTCGGCGTAGCGCGAAAAGTACTCGCGCGCGAGCGCCGACGTCGACGTGCCGAGCCCCTTGAAGTACTTGACGGCGCAACGCTTGCGCGTCTGCTCCGTCTGCGCGCGCCACCACGCGTCAAAGTGCGTCTTCGCGTAGAACGCGTGCACGCCGCCGCCACCGCTACCGCCGCGATCCGCGCGTTCCGTGACGCGCACGAGCGGCGTGGGGAAGCGCTGCACGAACGCGGGGTCGAGCGCGAGCACGGACGGGAAGAGCGCGTCGATGACGTTGATGAGCAGGCCCCCGATGTGCGCGCCGTCGGGGTCTTGGTCGGAGAAAATGACGAGCTTCTTGTAGTTGAGCGCGTCGAGCGAGGCGTACGTCTTGCCGAGCGTGAGCCCGAGGATGTTGAGCAGCGTGCTCATCTCCTTGTTCTTGGAAATCGCGTCCACGGTGGCGTTGCGCACGTTGAGCGGCTTGCCCTTGAGCGCGAAGATGCCGTAGTTGGCGCGGCCGAGCACGGCGAGCCCCGCGACGGCGAGCGCGCGCGCCGAGTCGCCCTCGGTCACGAGCAGGCTGCACGTCGACCCCGCGCGCGTGGCGTTGGTGGCGGCGTCGTACTTGTCGGCGACGACGTCCTTCCGCCGCGTCGCCGACGACGACGCCGCGGTCGACGTGCGGCTCGAGATGCTGCGGCGCGCCGCGCCGAGCTCGCGCGCCGACACGTCTTCGTGCAGCGCGGCGAGAACGCCGCCGCTTGTGAGCGCTTTGAGAAAGGCGGCGGAGGGCTGCCACGTGGAGCACTCGGGGCCAAACTTGGCGGCGGGCGTGGTGAGTTTCTCCTTGGTCTGCGAGGAGAACTCGGGCGAGTCGAGCATGAGCTTGACGACGAGGAAGACGTGGCGCCGCACGAGCGCGACGGAGAGCGAGAAGTCGCCGGGCTTCTTGAACTTGATGCGGAAGGCGTCCTCGAGCGCCGTGGTGAGCCGCGCGAGCGCAAAGTTGACGTGCGTGCCCTGGGAGCAGTGCATCGAGTTGACGAACCCGAGCGCGCCGGTGTCCGCGACGCCGTCGACGGTGGCGTCGGCCGCGACGGCGCAGACCTCCCACACGTCAAGACGGTGCGTGTCGCTGTGGACGACGTCGTACGCGACGGCGATGTCTGGCTTGACGAACACCGACGCGAAGGAGCGCAGGTTTTTGGTGTGCAGCCGCGTGCCGTTGAGGCTGAGCGAGACGGTGCGCACGAGGCAGGCCGCCGCGAGCACGGTGCTCGCGCGGAGCATGTGTCGGACGTCGTCGGTCATCGTCGCTGTCGCGGCTCCGCCGCCGCCGCCATCGTTCCCGAGCCGCGCCAAGTCGAGTTTGAAGGCGACGTCGGTGAAGCCCCGCTTGAGCTTGAAGGCCTTGACCTCGACGGGGCCGGCGACCGCCATGTTTTCCGAAAAGGTTTGCTTGAAGACCTTGCCGCTGCGCGGGTCGGCGGTGTGGACGCGGAACTCGGCGCTGAAGACGTTGGTGGCCTTGCACCCGTAGCCGTTGCGTCCGGCGGTCCACCGCGCGGGCGCGCCGCCGCCGCCGCCGCCATCGACAAAGTTGGTGCCGCTGCGGAAGTGCGAGAAGGCGATGGTGGGTTTCCACGCGGCGCGCGCGTCGTCGAAGACAACGGGGATGCCGACGCCGTCGTTGCGCACGCGTATCCACCCGGGTCCGCCCGCGTCGTCGCTGTCGATCCACACCTCGATGCTCCGCATGGTGTCGTCGCGGAACTGGCGGTCGAGCGCGTTGGTGAGAATTTCCTGGAACAAGCTGCGGACCGCCGGCGCGTACACGAGCGTGCGCGTGCGTGCGACGACGTCGTCGCGGAGCAACGGCGTCGTTTGTGTTTTCTTCGGCGCCGTCGCCTCCGCGACCGCCTCCGCGACCGCGTCAAACACAAACGACGCGGGGTGGTCGGCGAGCCGGGTGCTTCCGCAAAACGTGTCGGGGCGCAGCAGCAAATGTTCGCGATCGCCGAGCGAGATGAGTTCACCCTCGTCCTCGATGCCGCCACCGCCACTGCTGCTCGTCGTCGTCGTCTGCTGCTGCTGCATCGTTTTAAAGAATTCGGATTAATGAGTGGGGCTGCGTTGAAAGTTATTTTTAAACGGCCGCGCCGCCGCCGCCGCCGCCGCCGCCGCCGTGCCCAGAAATCATCGCGATGTACGCGCAAGCAACAAAGTTGTTCACGATACGCCGCACGCTTTCGAAAATGCTCGCGCGGCGCATGTACACGCTGCCCGCGTCGTTGACGACCGAGACGCCCGAGAGCTTCAACGAGCTGTACGCGGCGCACGTGGCTCGTCGTCGTCACCAAGCTCCCGACGCGGCCGCCGATACCGTCACCGCCACCACCACCACGGCCGTTTCAAAAAAGAAAAAGTCGTCATCGGCGTCGTCATCGTCATCGTCGCCGCCGACGCCGACGCCCTTGGATGCGCTGACTTTTGTCGTTTCTCGCGACGACGACGACGACGCGCCGGCTCACCGTAAACTCATGGTGTTTTTCCCGAACGACAGCGACCGGTCGAACCTGGGCATTTCCCCCATCCGCGAGTTCGTGGCGTGCATGAAGGCGCACGCGTGCGCGCGCGCGATTTTGGTCGTGTTCGAGGGGCTGACGTCGCCGGCGGTGTTCATGCTGCGCGAGCTCGAGGCGCAGCAAGACATTCACATCACGTTTTTCGCGGAGAAAGAGCTGATGTACGACATTTTCGAGCACAAGTACGTGCCGCGACACGAGCGGCTCGACGACGCGGAGAAGCAGCGACTCATGGCGGAGCTGAAAGTGGCGACGCCGGACTTGTTGCCGCACATTCAAAAGCACGACCCGGTCGCGCGTTACATGGGTCTCGCGGTCGGCGACGTGGTGCGCATCCACCGGTATTCCGCCACCGTGGGGCGCGACGTGTACTACCGCGTCGTAGTGGACTCTGAAGATTTCGATTAAAATACAACAACTCCTCTTTTTTTTTTTATTTTTGTGCGTGTTGTGATTGTTGTTGCTCACGCCACATTTTCCCACAAAAAAGATGAGCGACGACGCTCACGTTGTTGCTGTCTTGCGCGACCTGCTTGGCGCGGTGGTGTCGGCGGCGCCGCCGTTGCCGCGACTGCCGCCGCCCCTGCCGAGGGCCCCGTCGTTCAGCTTCCGCAGCAGCACGCCGAGCCTGTGTCACGGGCGCTCGCCCGCCGACCCGCCGGTGCTGAGTGTGCGCACCGTCAACTACTTTATCGACGAACAAACAGGCGAGTACAAGTTCGGCTCCAAAATCATGTCGACGACGTTTTTGTGGCGCGGCGGCGTCGGCGGCGACGCCGCTGTTCTCACGACGCCCGACACGGCGGCGCACGACGACGACGAACGCAACGTGTACGCGGGCGTGGAAGACGTGCGCCTGTTCCGCGCGTCCGACGGCGCGCTGTACATGTCGGGCACCCGCGGCGTCGTCGCGGGCGACGACGACGTCGTCGACGACGACGCCGTGCGGTTCAACTTGTGCGTGGAGTTCGGCCGCGTCGGCGAGGGCGGCGGCAACGTCGTCGTCGCGCGCACTCGTTTGTTGAGTTTCAAGGGGCGACAGACGACGCTCGAGAAAAACTGGGCGCTGCTCGAGGACCTCACGTCGTCGTCGTCGTTGTCGCCGCGCTTAAAGATGGTCTACGCGTGGTTCCCCCACATTGTGATCGGAGACGTAACCCCAGAGGCCTCGGAAGTGACGGTGACGCACTGCACGCCGTCGCCGCCGAGTCTGCGAGACGTGCGCGGCTCCACGAACGGCGTGCTCATGGCCGGCGGCACCGAGTGGTGGTTCATCTGCCATCGGACGACGCGCCGCCGCCAAGACGGGCGCCGGCAGTACACCCACGTGTTTGTCGTGCTCGACGCCACGACGCCGGAGCTGCGCTTCAAACGCCACAGCGCGTTCTTCACGTTCGAGGGCGGCTTGGTGGAGTACACGCTGGGCTTTGTCGTCGTCGCGCCCGGCGACGACCTGCTCATCGGTTACAGCGTGATGGACCGCGAAACCAAGTTCGTCCGCGTGCCGCGCCTTTCCCTCGACGCCGCGCTCTTTCTCTCGTCGACGACGCTGTGCGTGAACATGATTGTGCGCCAGGAGGGCCGCATCATCCGCCGCTGTCTCGAGGCGCTCGGCGGCGTCGCGTCGGAGTTCGCCATTCTGGACACGGGCTCCACGGACGACACGCTCGCGCAGATCGGCGCGTTCGACGCGTTTCCCGGCCGAGTCGCGACGTCGACGTTTCACAACTTTGCGCAGGCGCGCAACGAAGCGCTCGCGCTCGCGTCGTCGTCGTCGTCGTTGTCGTCGCACCTGTTGCTGCTCGACGCGGACATGGTTTTGGTCGTCGGTCCCGGTGGCGGCGACGCGCTGCGTGCTTTTGTGAGCGCCGCGGGGCCCGACGTTGTGTTTCTCGTGCTGCAGTGCCACGGCGGGCTCGAGTACTACAACGTGCGCATCGTGCCGCTCCGCCGCGTGCGCGCCGGCGACATTCGCTACGTCGGCGTGACGCACGAGTACGTGCACGACGCGAGCGGCCGCGCGCCAGTGCGCGTGCCGCGGGACGTGGCGTACATCCAAGACGTGAGCGACGGCGGGTGCAAGCACGACAAGACGGAGCGCGACATCCGTCTCCTCACGCGCGCGCTCGACGACGTCGGCGACCTGAGCGTCGGCGACCGCGCGCGGTACATGTTTTACCTGGCGCAGAGCTACCGCGATTTGGGTAGTAGTGATGGGAAGGCCCGGGCGCGAGAGTGCTACCGCGCGCGAGCCGCCATGACGGGCACGTGGGTGGAAGAGGTGGCGTACAGCTTGCTGCAGCTCGTCCGCATGGCGCTCGAAGACAAGGACGAGGCGGGCGCGCTCGAGCTCGTGGGTCGACTCGAGGCGACGGGCGTGCGTCGTCCCGAAGCGTTTTACGCGCTGACGAGCTACTACCGGGAGGCCGGTCGCCACGCGGACGCGATGCGGTACTTGATGCTCGCGCACCAGAACATGCCGCCCGTCGACGCCGAAGACTCGGCGGTGGCGCTGCCGTTGTTTTTCGACACGAGCGTCACGTACATGCTAAAGTTCGAAGCGAGCATCGTGTTGTGGTACACGAACGACCGGTGGTGGCGACAGAAGGGCAAGGAGCTGTGCGCGGAGCTGCTCGCGCAAGAGTCTCCGGCCCTGCCGCCCGCCGTCCGCGCCGTCGCGCAGAGCAACTACGACAATTTTTATCGCGCGTGTTGTTGAGATTGATGATCTAAAAAAAATTAGTTTGTATTTACGTTTGATCTCGCGCTCGCGGGCGCCCGCGAGCGGTGCGAAAAGTGTGGTGGTATGGAGGAAACAAACAAACAAACAACCAGCCGTTGCGGGCCATGACGACGACGACGAGCAACGCAGCAGGAGTCACGCTCTTCCCGCACCAGTTGACCGCGGTGCAGTGGATGCAGCGCACAGAGCGCCGTCCGCGAATGGTGCCGGAGCAGCCGCACGGCGGCATTTTGGCGCACGAGATGGGCCTGGGCAAGACCATCACGTGTCTGTCGCTCATGTCGCTGGAGGGCGTGGGCAACACCATCGTGGTGTGTCCCAAATCCGTGATCACGCAGTGGCTGCACGAGGCGACGCGCGTGCTGAACCTGCCGGCCCGCGACATCATTGTGTTTCACGGCGCCCACCGGGAGGTGCAGCAGCAAGCGCGAGACGACGCCGACGCGAGCCCTCGGAAAAAAGGCAGCGTGCTGGTGCTCACGACGTTTGACATTGTCCGCATGGACTTGCAGCGAAAGGGGCGGGGCGGGTCTTGGATCCACGGCCAGTTCTGGGACCGCGTCGTGCTCGACGAGGCGCACCGCATCTGCGAGCAGAGTTCCCAGACGGCGCGGGCGATCCGGTCGCTCCGCGGGCGCAACCGCTGGTGTGTCACCGGGACGCCGTTCAAGAACGGCGTGACAGACCTCGTCGCGCTCTCCAAGTTCCTCATGGTGCCGCCGTACTGCAACACGACGTGGTGGCGCACGCACAGCTCCAACCCCCACAAAATACGCGAGTGGAGAAACATGTTCGTGCACATGCAGGCCAAGCACGTGTTGTCTCTGCCGGCGCTCGACTCGCGCGTGCAGTTCGTCACGTCGTCGGCGCTCGAGCGCGCGTTTGCGCAGCAGCTTTCGGAGGGAACGTCTTTGTCTTCAATGCCGCCCTTGGTCGCGGACGCGGACGCGGACGCGGACGTGGCGGCGGACGTCGACGGCGCGCTGCAGCGCCCCCACCACGGCCAGGAGTACGAACTCTTGCGCATCATGCGCTTGCGCCAGACGGCGAATCACCCCTTGCTTCTGCACGGCTCGTCGGTTATTGCGCTGCGGCTCGTCACGGCGCCGCCATCGTCACCGTCGCCGTCGCACGCGTGCGACGCGTGCGGGGACGCCTCCTCCTCCTTTTCCACGGAACCGTGCGGCCACTCTCTGTGTCCAACGTGTCGCGCGAGCGTGTCGCCGGCGGCGGCAGCAGCAGCAGAGGAAGCGGACGTGAGCGGCTGCATTTGTTGCGTCGCCGCGGCGCTGCCCGTGACGCGTAGCGAGACGCGCCCCTCCGCGTTCTGGCGCCACTCTTCCAAAACGCAGGCGCTCGCCGACTATCTGGTGCACACGCTTCGCCGCGGCGGCGGCGACGCGGGCTCCAAGGTAGTTCTTTTCTCGCAGTGGACCACGTGCTTGGACCTTCTCGCGGGCCTGTTGTCGTTTTTGGAGATTGGATACGCGATGTTTGACGGGCGCGTGAACAGTCTGGAGGAGCGCGAGGCGACGCTCACGCGCTTCAAAACGGACCCGGCGTGCGAGGTGCTGCTCACCTCGCTCGGCGCGGGGGGCGAGGGGCTCAACCTCACGTTCGCCAACCACATTATCCTCATGGAGCCGTACTGGAATCTGGCCGCGGAGCAGCAAGCCATCGATCGTCTGTTTCGCATCGGCCAGACGCGCGTGACGCACGTGCTGCGGCTGTGCGTCGACGACTCGATCGAGAACTGGGTGCGCACGATTCAGATCAACAAAGAAATCGAGCTGCGGCGCTTGATGTTCGGCGGCGCGTCCGTCGATGGCTCGCCACCGCTGTCGTCGTCGTCGACGACGTCGACGACGCCCGTTGTGAAGATAAAAAAGGTGACGGCGGCGGCGGCGACGCCGTGGCGAGAGTGCAAGCGCCCTCGCGTGTCCGGCGGCGGCGAGGGCAACGACGGCGAGGCAGCGACGACGTCGACGACGACGACGGGCGACGGCGGGGCCGGCACGCTGCAGTCGTTTTTGTGGTGCTTGAAATAAAATAATGGGTTACAAATAAACAGTATCTTTTCTTTATGAAGTGCATCGCCGCCCCAACAAGAACCCTGCGCGCGCGCCAGCAGCTCGACGCGGCGTACCGGTCCGAAAACCCGCCGATGCGCGCGGTCGCGGCAGAGGACGACTACTACTATTACAACGACGACGGCGGCAGCGGCGGCAACATGGTCGACGCGGGCGAAGTGGACGTGAGCGACCGCCGCGAGCGCACGCTGTGTCCGTTCGACGGCAGCTTGACGTGCACGACGGGGTGCATGATGTGCGGCGACGGCGCCACGTGCTGCTCGCAGGGCGACAGCTGCACCGTGCCCGTGACCGCGGAGACGCCGTGTCCGTACTCCAGCACGATGGCGACGTGCATGATGTGCGACAACGCCAAGGGCGAGCCGACGCTCGTGAGCGCGAAACCGGGGGACACGTGTTCGGCAACGACGTTCTGCTCGGTGTACGGCGGGTCGCCGGCCTCGGACGACGTTGTGCCCGCCGCGCTGCAGCAGCAGCAGCAACTGTCGATGCACCGTCGGTCTTCGCCGCCGCCGTCGTCGTCGCTGCAGATGCAGCAGCGGCAGTTGGTGAAGCTGCAGGCGCTCGGAGACGTGGGCAGCAGCGGCCCCTTGGCGATGGCGGCGGCGCGGGGCATGTCGTTCACGGTGGGCAACTTTGGCGGCGTGGGCGGCGGCGGCGGCGGCGGCGACGCGTTCATGTTCCACCGGTCGCCGCAGACGTTGACCTACGCGCACGCGCCCCTGTCGGCGTCGATGATGGCGAAGCCGGTGGCGGCGTCGGCGTCGCACCCCCGGCCGCGCCGCTACCGCCGCTACTGAAACTGATTTCACGCGACGTAGATCCCCGAGCCGATGATCCACTTGGTGCCCGGCACGGCCTTGACGTACGCGACCTTTTTGGCCTCGACGCCGCCGCGCGCGGGGTTGGGCCATTTGTACGTCACGAACCCCCCGCCGGTCGCGGCTTTGTTGGCGATGAGCAACACCACTTCGTTCCCGTCGCTGTCCTTGTAGCCGGTGAAGTTTTTGCGCGTGCGGCCGCCGATGCGCGGGTTGCCGCCGTTGAGCACCATGTTGCCGTCGTCGTCGAGGATAAAAACGTAGGTGCTTTTGTCGGCGCGGTTGAGCAGCGAGATGTCTTGTATCGCGTCGAGGAGCGTATTGACCGCGCCCGGCGGCCCGGTGGCCGCGACGTACGCGACGAGAGTGGCGAGCGTGCTCACGGTGTGCTCGAGGCTGAGCTTTTCGTCGAGCGCGCGCGTCGCGATGTTGGCGTTCTTGAAAAAAAACACGAAGAGCAGGAGCAGGCACACGACGGACGCGGCGATGACCAGCGCCGGGATGCTCAACTGCACTTTCGTGGTTGACGGCGTTTTTTTGTCCATGGTGTTTATTTGATCGCGCGAATAAAAAAATAAAAACAAATCACACGTCCGCCGCTTCTTCTCTCTCGTCGTCGCCGTCGGCCACCCGTGCCGCCGAGGCGGCGAGGTTCATGAGCATGTTGCTCACGCTCGCGAGCAGCGCCTCGCAAAAGTACAGGTACTGCAGGCCGCGGTTCACGGTGCGGAGCACGTTGACGAGCGCGATGCCTTCGTTGACGACGCGCAGGAACAACGAGTTGTGGCCCCGCACGGACCGTTCGTACACGCTCGACGTGAACAGACACGGCATGAGGATGAGATTGAAAATGTTGAGGACGTCGTCGGCGGTGTAGCCGTTGATGAGCGTGAGGTCGGGCGAGACGCGGCACAGGTCGAGCATGCACGTGATGATGAAATGGACGGACCGCGCGAGCGCCGACTCCGAAAACACGGGCCCGTCGCCGCCGCCGCCATCGCGTCCGTCGTCGCCGTCGCCGTCGCCATCGCGTCCGTCGTTGCCGGCGAACGCGCGCGAGACGGCGACGGCCTGGTCCGCCGGCAACAGGTTGACGAGCCGCTTCATTTCCACGCGGTTGAGTTTTTCGCGTGTAAACGGGTTGTCGAACAGGCGCCGGTGGAGGAAGTATTTCGCGAGCGTCACGGGGTTGAAGCCGTGGGCGCAGCCCGACGCGTTCACGAGCAGGAAAACGGGGCGGGGGAGCGGTTCGAGCGTGATGGGGTCCAGCTTGTTGGTCGGGAGTCGACGCACTTGTTTCTTGAGCCACGCGCGCAGCACGGAACAGGCGGGCGCTTGTTCTTGTTCTTGTGGTGGTGCCTCCTCCATTTATTTATTCATTAGAGCGTTACTTTTATTCAGAGAAGCAAGTGCGCGTACGTTGCGAAGACGCCGGCGCCAAAGGTGAAGAGGAAGAGCAGCGAGTGTTGCCACGTGGCATGGGGCAGCGACTTGGTGTTGCGGAACAGCACGACGATTTCGGTGAAGAGCGCGAGGCCGAGCAGGGCGACGACGCCGAGGAAGACGGTGTTTCCGATGCCGGGCATTTGTTTTTTGATGAACACGGTGGTGTCGTCGCTGGCCTTGGGCGGCGGGGGCTGGATGGTGTTGAGGTAGCGCGGGCTCCACGTGAGCAGCCTGGAGCCCGCGTTGCTCGTGAGGCCGGGGTAGGCCATGTACGTGGGCGCGGGGAAGTCGACGTCGCTGGGCTTGGCCACGCGAATGGCCTCTGGCGCGAAGAAGCCGCGCGACTGGCGCGTGACGGTTTCGACGTCGGCGCACATGTCGTTGCCGAAGCCCCAGAGGCGGCGCTGCACGCCCGGCGAGACGTAGTTGGCGTGGCTGCCGAGCGCGACGTACGAGACGGGGTGCGTGTCGTCCACGAACTGGAGGTGGTTCTTGGGGACCCACGTCCCGCCGCCGTGCCGCGACGTCCACATGCTCACAAGGTCGAGCGCGCCCGCGCCGACGGCGACGCGCACGACGACGTACTCCGAGTCGAACTCGTGGTCGTCCCCGGCCATGCAGTTGAATCCGTAGAGCAGGTTGAACAGCATGTCGATGTACGTGCCGCTCGCGCCGTCGTCGAGCGTGACGCTGGTGACGTACACGTACTGCACGGCGGGCTGGGGAGACGCGAGCGGCGTGCCGTACATCATGGCCGAGTCTTCTATTTTCAGGAAGATTTGGTCGGTGGGTCCGTGGTGGACGTCGAGCGCCGCGTCGAGCGTGGCGTTGGTGAGGTCGTCGAGCGTTACGTTGGGGTAGGCGCGCACGACGACGTCGCACGGACACGCGTCGGCGGCGGGTCGGCGCCGCATGAGCGAACACCCTTTTACGTACGTCTCGAAGCGCAGGGGTAGATATTTTTCGTGGGGGTGGAAGATGTAGACGGGCGCGAAGGTGGCGATGGCGCGCTCGATGATGTCGTCGGTGTTGTTGGTGTCGCTCATGTGTGTGTTTACTTGATCACCGCATATTTCTGAGGAGCGTCGTCGCGGGCGGCTGTGGCGGCGTGTCGTTGTAGCCTGCCGCGAAAAAGAGCACGGCTCCGAGACTGAGCAGCGTGCACAGCCCGACGGGGAACATCCAGTCCTCGAGAGACTTGCGCGGGCGGCCGCGGCCGCGCGCGACAACCACGACGCCGATGAGAGCGGCCCAGCACGTGCTTGCGGCGATCAAGGAGATGGTCGAGGCAGCGAGCCACGTGCGTTTGGAGGCGCCGAGCTTTCCGTCGAGGTCGCGTGACATGTGCGCGCGCGTGTTTTTCTTGTACGCGGACAAAACAAAAAATGTGGATATGGAACTAAACAATGCCGTCACGTCGCCGCCGCAGTCGCAGTCGTCGTGTTCAAAATCAAAGTCGTGCGCGGCGTTTGCGTTCACGGTCGCGGTCGCGATGTGCCGCTGTGCTAAAAAAGAACATGGGGATGATGATGTCGGAGTTCAAAAAGGGGCGGTGGGAGTCGCGCTCGCAGGCCGCTGCCGTGGCGTACAGCAAAACGCGGCGCTTGCCATCGTGCAAAAAGTTGGTTTATTAATCACGAGAGTGGTGGGCGTGGCGGGCGTGGCGCTGACGACGCCCGCGGTACTCTACGCTATTCTTCTACTGTGTTATTTCCTGGAATAGCAGGAGCCACGTCCACCGGACGGGGTCGTCTCATGACGGGTCGCGCGCCCGTCGGTGGTGGTGCCGTCGCCGCCGCCGCCGGCGCCGGCGCGTGCATGAACAAAAAAGGCATCGTCGCCGTCGTCGTCGGCGGCAGCGGCGGCGGCGGCGCCCGTACGCCGACGGCGACCTGCGCGCGCGTCCACAGCGCGGAAACGCGGCGCGCCGCGCGCCGCAGTGTAAAGCTGGCCATCAGGGTGAAAAGGCGCAGTAGGACGGTGGTTTTGGTCCAGCCGAGCAGAGAGACGGCGATGCACGTGAGGGAGAATATCCACGTCGCGGTGTAGAGCGAGAGCAGACAGACCGGCGGCGGCGTGCAAACAACAGTCGCGGCGTCGTCCAGCATGAGAAGTTGACTAATGATGTCGACAAGTGTGCGCGCCCGCTGCATCGCCATGACAAGTTGCGGCAGCGGCATCGACGAGGTCGCGTGTTTAAAATAAACTTTTGTTTGTGTCGTCCGGCTCCGTTTGTTCAAGACGACTGGCGCGCGCTCGGCGACACACACATTGCAGATGCAGCAGCAGCAGGAAAACAACAAGCGCCTAAAATTAAGCGTCGCCGACGCCGCCGACGTTGACGCCATCGATTTTTTCTCGGCGCCGGAGCCGTCGTCGTCTGTGGCGGCGCCCGCCGCCGCCGCTAAAAAAACGTACAAGGGCCGCGTGTTCGACTGGAAGATCACAATCCTCACGCCCCAGACGTTCAAGACGTTTCTGGTCATCATTTACCGCGTGCTCACGCAGTGCCCGTTCCAGTTGTTCAAGTCCGAGCACTTCACCGGTCTGCGCGTGGACTCCATGGACGCGAGCATGGTGTGCATGATCAAAGCGTCGTACGAGTGCGAGATCGAGACGAACGTGGACTTGACGCGCGAGAGCTTCGCGGTCGTGACGGACACGTTCAGCACGTTGCTCAAAGACGTGCAGCCGGGAAACATCCTCACGCTCACGCGCTTCGAGGGCGCGGGCGACCTCACCGTCACGTCGTACGCGCGCGAAAACGAACACAACCGTTCCCACTGCACGCTGAGCATTCTCAACGAAGAGTCCAACGCCGAGCATTTGCGCATGCAAGACATCACGTACCGCTACATGGTGGAGATGGACCTGGCCAAACTGAAGAGCTACTGCAAGATGGCGCAAGACATTAACAGTTCGTACATGGAATTCCGCATCGAAGAGCCGGCGCCGGCGTCGCCGCACCAGAGCGAGAGCAACAACAGCTTGTACTTTACGATCGGCGCGGCGAGCGAGGTCGCGACCTTCCAGAAGGTGCACCACAGCCTCACGGAGGTCGCGTCGCGCGGTGGCGACGACGCGTCGTCGTCGGCGGGAGACTCGGCCGTCACCGAAATTCAGTTTTTCATCACTCGACCCAACGGCGGCGGCGGCGGCGATGACAACGACGACGACAACGGCGCGTCCGCGTCGTTGGCGCTCAAGTACAAGGAAATCTTCTCGACGTCGTACCTCAACAACGTGCTCAAAAACATGGACCGACAGACGGTGCAGTTGTACATGTCCGCCTCGCTGCCGCTCGTTATCAAGTACAGTCTGGGGAACGACCAGTCGCACATCCAAGTGGTGCTCGCCCCGCGAATCAAAGACGACGACGGCGACGTCGACGGCGGCACAGGCGCAGGCACAGGCACAACAAGCACTGCGGCAGAAGCCGCCACCGACGACGCCGATGTGTAACAACCCCCGTTGTTTCAAAAATAGAATTCTAAATTGTACATAATAATAAACACCCGCGCGGGGGAAAAAGACATCGTCGTCATAATACAACAACAATGTCTTTTTCGTCGTCATCGTCGTTCATCAAGGTCGAAAACAAAGCTGACCTGTTTCTCAACAGATTCCGGGTGGCCACGGCACAGGAAGCCAACCACTTCAGTTACGTCGGAGGCAAGTACTTTGTGCCCGACGACGCGCACGACGAGTGGCTCTGCACGTACGCGAAGCAGCTGCAGTCGCTCGACAGCAACTTGTACATGATCGAACGGCGGACCCCCGTGTTCCGCATGTACTTTGACCTCGACATGATCCAGCCGGACGCCGTCGAGCGCAGCGAAGTGCTCGCGCTCGCCCGCCTCTGCTGCGACGTCTTCCGCCAGTATTTCCCGGAGCTCCCGAGCACCGCTAACGTGTTCACGTGCTACGTGTTGTCCGCGCCGCCCATGGCGCGCAAGGGCTGGCCGTCGTCGCCGACGGTGACCGAGATGGCCACGAAATCGGGCTTCCACCTCATCTGGCCCTTTCTCCTCGTCAACCAACGTCAGTCTCTGTACTTGCGGGAAGGCTGCGTGTTCGCCGCCAAGGAACGGTTCGGCGAGAGACAGCCCCCGAGCAACCCCTTTGCCGACGTCATCGACGAGACGGTCTTGCTGGCCAACGGGCTGCGCATGGTGGGCAGCGACAAGGCGAGCAAGTGCATGACGTGCGGCGGCGACGGCAAGGACAGCGCGGGGGACCGGTGCAGGGGGTGTCTCGGCGCCAAGATGAAACCGGAGCGGCGCGTGTACGAACCGCTGCTCGTGATCAACGCCGCCGCCAACGAGCCGGACCGGCAGCTGCTCGCGGTCGTCAAGAGCGACGACGACGTGTTCGAGCGCGTGCGTCTGTGCACCATCCGCGTGATCGGCGGCGCGCTGACGCCGGGCTTCCGCGTGCCCGACGTCGCCGCCATCCCGGTGCTGCCGCCGGGCGTCGAGGGCGCCGCGGTGGGCGGCGGCGCGCGGCGCGCTCGCCGGGGCCCGTCGTCGTCGTCGTTCCAGACGAGCGAGGACCGCGAGCACGCGGACACCCGGGCGGGAAGCGGGCGGTGCGCGCTCACGCGCAACGACACGCAGGAGATCGCACCGAGCACGCGTCTCTTCGCGCTCGTCAACGAGTTTATCCGAGCGTCGTGTCCCTCGTGGTCGCAGGTCGTGCTCATCAAGTTTTTTATGATCAAGGAGCGCGGGCGGTACGTGGCCAAGGTGAACGGCGTCGGCGCGACGTACTGCCTCAACGCGGCGCGCATGCACACCTCGTCCACCGTGTTTTTCGTGCTCGACCCGCTGGGCATGCGGCAGCGGTGCTTTAGCCGCAAGCAGATGCCGGCTCCAAGCGTGCCGTGCAAGGACTTTGTGAGCGTGTACTTCCCGCTGCCCGACGTCATCCGGCGCGCGTGCTTCGCGTCGCCGAGCGACAACGCCCCCGCCGCGTCCGCGAGCTCGCGGGTGCTCGCGCCCGTCAACGGGATCATCGACAAGGAGAAGCAGGTGTACGCCATCCAGGCCGTGGCCAAGCTCCAGGCCGCGCTGCAGCAGCAAACCGCCGCCAAGGCGGGCGTGGCGGCGGCGACGCACCGCGACCCCGCGTCGGCACCAGCTCCGCCCCTCGCGAACGCGACAGCGAACGCGAGCGCGAACGGTGGCGGCGGGTTGTCCCAGCTGGACTTGTACGGCAACTACACGCCCAAGCAGTTGGACCAGATGACGTGGATGGAGCTCACGGCGTTGACCAAGCAGCAAGTGGCCAAGATTCAGGAGACGGCCCGGGAATTGCAGGCCGAGTGTTTTGCGGGCGGGGCGCCGCCGCAGCAGCAGCAGCCCGCCGTCATTCCGCTGCCCGCGAAGCGCAAGCGAGCTGGAGCCGCCGGCGCCGGCGGGTCGTCGTCGCGCAAAAGCAAAACGTCATTTTAATTTTTCCCGTGATGCGAGCGCGCGCGCGAATGCGAGCGCGATGCGAGCGCGTGTTTTTCATTTGTCGCGAGCGAGCGACTATGGGCGTGTGCGTGTACTGCTTTTGTCAAATAAACAACACCAGTTTTGTATGTGAGTGCTGCCGGCGGCAAATGCCCACGTGGGAAACGCTGCAGGCCATTACGCAGCACGTGCAGTGCATCGATTGCGGCGTGACGCTGTGCGCGCTCCACGGCGCCCGTGAGTGTTTGGAACTAGAACTGTGCGTCGACTGTCGCGCGGCGGGCAGGGGGCAGCAGCCGCGGCAGCGGCAACCGCGGCAACCGCAGCAAGACGACGACGACGACGGCGCCGTTGTTTTTGTGGCGGAGGCCGGGCGTGGTGGCACCGCCGTGGCCGTGGCGGCGGCGGGGGAAACGTGTCCGATTTGCCTTGAATCGTTTATTACCACACAACATGTTGCGGCGCTCGGCTGCCACGCGTCGCACGTTTTCCATGAAGCGTGCATCGGCGCGTGGCTCGAGAAAACGGCGTGTTGTCCGCTGTGTCGCGCGCGCGTGACGTAGACGCTCGCCCGTTACCTACATTTTCCAGCGCATGCCGCACTTTTTGCACGTGCAAAACACCGTCATGCCCTCGTCCGCGCTGCGAATTTGCTGTTGGTGAATGGCGATGAGACGCGAGTGGCAGCGGTTGCACGTGAGGCCAGTGGTGGAGCTCAGCTGCTCTGTTTCGTCGAACTTGGCTTCTTGGTGGAGCAAGATGGCTTGGTACGACAGGCGTTCGTTGTGGCCCGCCCACCACGTCGCGACGTCGGTGCCCTCGGCGAGGAGCTGGTCGTCGATGTGAACCAGCACGTCCGGCGCGTACGTCGCGAGGAGGAAGCGGCCGTTGTGGCGCAGGTTCCACGCGAGCTGGAGCACCTTGGCGTTGTAGTCCACGCCGCGCTCCGTGGCGGCGGCGTAAATGTGGCCCTCGATGTCGCGCGCGTGCAGCAAACGCTGTTTTTCCGTCGCGTCCGCGTCCGCGTCCGCGTTGGCGATGGACGCGCCGAGCAACGCCACGCTGCGCACGCGTTGTTTGATGATGCCCGTGTGAACGTTGACCATGGAAGCACACGTGTGTGGTGTTGTGTGTGTTGTGTGTGTGTTATTTTGAAACGACTTAAATAAAAGACTTTCGTACATGTCGACTCGCAGTACGACGACGACGACTCCGTCCCGAGCGGCGTCGGTGGCCGGCGATGCGTCCGAGAGTGTAAAAGGCCTCGTCTCCAAGAGCAAGTGGATGTTGGCTTTCCTCATCGTGACGTCTCTTCTAGCCGCCTTTTCGTTTGTGTATGTGTGTTGCGACTGGAGCAAGTCGCATAAAGACTCCAAGTCAAAGAGCGCCGAGCAGCAGCAGCAGCAGCTCATGAGCAATGTCGCGCCCGCACGGTTTCGCGCGTCCGGCGGAGGCGGTGGCGGCGCCTTTTACCCCTCTTCTCCTTTCATGCAGCACGGCGGCGGCGGCGCGGCCGGTCCCGCATTCCACGACCGGCTGGAAAAGCAGCCGGTCGCTCTCGCCGCGCCCTTCCCGCGCTATTTGTACAACCCAGACCAAGGGCACGACACCTTTCAACGCGCGTCTCAACCGCGGCGCCATCAATATCACGACGGCGAGAGCGCGCCACCGCGGCAGCCGCCGCAGCAGCAGCAGCAGCACCATCATCATCGGCAAGAAGTCTCGCCGCCGTCGCCGTCGGGACCTTTGCCGGAGCAGCAGCAGCAGCAGCAGCATGGCGGCGACGGTCCATCCGCCGCCGCGCTGCCGCCGCTGCCGTCGTTGTCGGACGACGCGAGTTTTACTCTTTTCGCGTAACAATGATAAAGCAAAAACCATGAACCGCTACTCGTGCAGCTCGCTCGCGGTGGACAGTTCGCAGGCGATAGATCTCGGGCTGTACATGGACACGAGCGTGTTCCCCACGATCGACCGGTTGAAGCCGGACCGCCCGTCCGAAGTGTACGTGTGGGACAACAAGTGCTCCGCGCTGGACGCGGAGTGGCAGTGTTTGCCGTACGCGCTGGACAAGTGTGAGCCGCTGCGGCGCGACGTGGGGTGGGCGGAGGACTACATGCAGTGCCTCGACGACCGGTTCGAGGCCTGTCGCAAGGGCGCGGGGTGCGACTACCGCTACGAGCTCGCGCCCGACAACTGCTCGCGCAAAAACCCCGTCGCCGTCGAGGCGCTCGTGCGAGACATCTGCGACTCGCCCGAGAAAGAGTACGCGAGCGAGCAGTCGTACCGCGCGTGCGTCGAGAACGTCGTGGACTGGTCCCGCAGCGGCTGCGGCTCCATCTACCCAACGCAAATGTCGGGCCCCATCACCAACTTGTCCCCCACGTATCGTTAATTAATGAGAATAAACACAAAACAAAACCACGTTGAATTTGTTTATTGAAAAGTTGCTAGTTAGCGGGGCGTCGTCACGGCGACGCGCTGTGCGACGAGTCGGTTGAGCTGTGCCTGCTTGGACACCAGCGCGGCGAACGACTCGTCCGCGCCCGGTTCGAGTAACCCGTTGGCGACGGCTTTGCTGATGATGTACTCGCGCTGGTGGATCGTCACCTGCATGCCCAGCAGCTGTTTCTCCAGCTCCGACAGGGGCACGAGCAGTTGCTGGATCTCCAGCTCGGCGCTCTTGATCTCCGCGGAAAGCGTCTGCACGTCTTGCGCGTCGAAATACGCCGACGCCTCGAAAATTTCGCGCAGCTGCTTGAGTCTCCGGATCTTCACTTCGAACCGCACGATGATGTCGACGCGCGACTCGGGCACCGGGGACGGATACTTGGGTTCGTCATACGATTCATCGGTTTCGCTACCGCGGCCGCTGCCGTCGCCGCCGTCGTCGTCCGACGACGGCCCGCCGCCACGCACTCGACGTTTCTGCTGCTTCGTACTACCGCGCGGAGCGGCGCTTGTTTTTGTTGTCGTGGCCTTGGCCTTGGCCCGGGCCTTGGCTTTGTCCGCCTTGGCCTTGGCTGCCGTCGCCGCCGCCGCCTTGGCTTTGTCCGCCTTGGCCTTGGCTGCCGTCGCCGCCGCCGCCTTGGCTTTGGCTGCTGCTGCTGCTCCTTTTGTCGCCGTCGTCGACGGCTTTGTTTTCAAAACGACCGTCGCCGCCGCTTTTTTTTTCGGTGCGTTTGCGAGTTTCTTCGGCTTCGGCTTTGCTTTCGCCGCCGCCGCCGCCGCTTTCCGCCGTGGCGGGGGCGCCGCCGACGATTCGCCGTCGCTGCTGTTGTCTTCTTCGTCTCCTTCTTCAAAACTGGTGTACGTGTGTTCGTCGCCGTCGTCGCAGCAACTGCACCCGCTGTCGGTACAGCAGCTGCTGCCACTGTCTCCGTTTCCGCTGCTCATGGAAAAACTGAGTTCGTCTTTGTTGTCTTCGTCGTCAGTGTCGTCATCATTGTCGTCGTCGTCGTCGTCGCCGCCCCGGCGTATAATTTTTTTGTTTTTCCGGCGCGGAGACGATTCTCCCTCGCCCTCGCTTTCGCCCGCGTCTTCCGCTATCGACGACTCGACGACGGGCGGTAGTAGTAGTAGTACGTCGTCGCCGCCCGCAAGTTCTTGCTCTTGCATTGTTGTGTTTAATACCACCGGGTCGAAAGTAATTTAAAATCTTTATTAGAGATGCTTTCGCGGACGCATTACGAGGATTCAAGTTTTTCACCCGCGCTCGCACGTGCGTGGAGGGGGGGCTCGGCGGCCTCGTCGACGACGCTGCCGCTCCCCGAGGGCGGGACGTTGACGACGGGGAGCGTGCTCTGGTCCACCGTGAACGACACGTCGGCGGCCACCGGCGCGGCCGCGGCCGGCTCGCGAACCGGGCGCGTGGACTCGGGCATCATCGTCGCCGGCATCATCGCGGACGCGTGCATGTTTTCCGCCGGCGCGAACCGCGGCTGCACCGACCTTGTTTCGCCCGACAGCGAGGTGTGTTGCTGCTGCGGCGACGGCGGCGACGGTGACGGCGGCATGACGGTAAACAACGAATCCATCGGAGGAGCTGCTGCTGACGGCGGCGGCATGACGACGACACGGTGTTGCTGTTGCTGCTGCTGCTGCTGCGGCGGCGGCGGACGGTGTTGTTGTTGTTGCTGGAAGTGGATCGGACTCGGAGGGCGCGCGGCGGCCGACGGCGACGGCAACGGCGCTTGTTCTTTGAAAAAGGAGGCCCACTCTTCGTTCTGGTTTACCTGAAGCTTCTTCTCATTTTCCAGACGCTGCTGCTGTTTTTTCTTCGCGCGCGCCGCGAGCCAGAAACGAATGAGCATGACAATCAACACAATCGCGATCACCAACCCCAGTGTTAGTTTTAACCAGTTGCGCTTCACCCAGCTATCGCTCGGCGCGGCGGCGGCCGCTGGCGCCGCCGCCGGCGACACGACAACGGGCGATGGCTGCTGCTGCTGCTGGTGGTGGTGGGGTCCGCCGCCGCTCCACATCGGCGGCACAGGCGCCGCCGCCGCCACGGGCGCGCTAAAAGCGGGCAGCGGCGGCAGCACCAGAGTGGAGCGCACCAGCGGCGGCGGCGGCGATGGCGATGGCGACGGCTGCTGCTGCTGCATAAACGAGTCGGCGAGACTCGGCACTTTTTGTCGCAACATGCTGTGATTGATTTGATTCACTTGGTCGTTTTATTTAAGAGCGGCGCGCAATTCGCTATGGCCACGGGAGTTGACCGCAAAAAAAACATGTTTCTTTAGACAAATGAACTCCACCTCCTCCTTCTCATCGGCGCGTGCGCCGTCGTTGCTTGCCGGAGGCGGCGGTGGTCTTCCCGAAATCCAAAAATCCATCTCCGGTATTTTAAGGGGGCCCGTCACGACGGCCGTCGAGGACGTTACAAAAAGGCTCAGCGACACACAAGTCATCGAAAAGGTGGCGAACGTCGCCCAGACCGTGGTCGAGACGAGGGTCGTTGAAAAAATGGCGGACATTGTGCAGAGACTGAGGGACAGGGAGACCGTCGATAAACTCACAGACGTCATACAAAAAGCCGGCAATTTTTTGAAATACGTCGAAGAACGCAAGCTTCGTTACATGACAGGAGTGCGTTTAGTGGCGCATTTGAGCGCCGCGCTGGGGTTCACCGCCCTCTTGGCCATCCTCAGCAGCGCCGTCACGGCGGGAGTCGAAGCCACGGGCAACGCCGACGACGAACACGCGGCGGCGGACCATATGAAAACCGCGCGGCTGCTCACCTCCATTCTCTACTCCGTCTCCATCGCCGCGATCCTCGTCGTCGTCATCCACAGCGCCATTGTGTGGAAGAAACTGCCGCCGCTGGCGGCTCAGAGCCGAAAATAGTACGTCGTCGTCGTCTCCGCGCGCGGTGACTCGAGCACCTCGACGTGCATCTCCGTCGTCGTGTGTCCGAACAACAGGCCCGGCTCCGTGCAGATGTAGATGCGGCGTAAGATGACGTCCCGGCCGAACAAGCGCAACATCGCGTAGTACTCGCCGTCGTCCGCGTGCGGGCGCACGGTGATGAGGTCGTCGTCGCCCAGCGCCTTCACGCGCAGCACTTCCGTCGCCGTCGGCGACGACGACGACGACGACACCGTCTCGATGCCGTACGCGTACCTGCGTTCGAGCAGCGTCAACTCCTCGGTGTGCGTCGGCGCGGTCGCTGTCGCCGCCATGAGCCAAAACACGCGCGTCGGAGGCGCGAGCCCGGGGCCGGGCAGGCCGTACACTACCACGTTGCTGTTGATGTCCCTCTCGATCACAAACAACACGCGCACGTCGTGCTCGAAAGCGCGCTGCACGCAGTGCAGCGCGTCGTCGCCGCCGCCCGTGCGCCACGGCAGCGGCGACCCGGCGGCGGCCGCCGGCACCAACACGCCACCGCCGTCGGCGGCGACAAACAAAACGTTTTTGTTTCCCTCGCCCGACGACGTCGACGCGCCCATGAGCCGCATCGACGCGATCGAGCGGGACGGGGGCTGCTGCTGCTGCTGCAACATGAGTGAAAGTGCTTTTCCAATAAATTAACAAAACGTTCACCGAAACACATTTATCCTCACTGCACTGGAACGAGCGCTGCTGCACACGAAGACGACGACTTCTTCTCCCAGTCGAACACGACGTGTTGTTGTCCGCCGCCGCCGCCGCCGCCGCCCTCCATAAAGCCGCTGCTCAAAAACAAGTCTTTGAACAAACGGCGCAATCGGCGGTAGTCCGGCGTTTCCGTGAACGCCAACTGCTTCACGATTGCAAAGTACTCTTCGAAAATGGACGGCACGCCTTCGAACAACTCGGCCGTCGTCGTCGTCGTCACCGTCGCCGTCGCCGTCGGTGCCTGTGACAGCGTCTCGAGCTTCACGCGAAGCATCGCGGCGTACTTGTCGGCCGACGACGCCGGCGCCGGCGCGCCGCCGCCGCGTCGCCGCCGGAGGTTCTGCCACGGCAGCTCGCCCTTGAGGAAGTACAGCAACACGTAGCCGAGCGACTCTAGGTCGTCGCGCCGGCTCTGCTCCGCGCCCTGGTGATTGCGCACGCTCGCGTAGCGCGCCGTGCCCGTGAGACTCTTGTCCCGGCGGTACTCGATGTGGGCGCCCGTGTCCGGGTTGAGGAAGCACTTCGACAGCCCAAAGTCGATGATGAACAGCTGTCGCCGCTGCTCGGCGTCGTCGCCGCGGCCGACGACAAAGTTGTCGGGCTTGATGTCGCGGTGCACGAAGCCGGCGTCGTGCACCTTTTGCACGAGCGCGAGCATCTTGTCCGCGAGCAACAAGACGGTGGACAGCGAGAAGCGGCGGTTGCACCGCGTAAAGAGCTCTTCCAGGTTCGGCCCGAGGCGCTGCATGACGAGCACGTTGTAGTCGCCCTCCCGGCCCACGAAGTACATGTGCGGAATGCCCCTTTTGGCGCCGAGACGCATGTACACGCGCGCCTCGTACACGAGCTGCGGATACTTGCACGCCACCGGCTCGATCTTCACCGCGACCGCGTCGCCGGTCTGCAGGTCTGTGCCGCTGTAAATGCGGCCGAACGACCCCGCGCCCAGCTCGTGCTCGAGCTTGAAGCGCTTGCTCCCGTTGACCGACAGCTGAACCGGCGGCGTCGCGGTCGCGCCGGCGGCGGCGGCGGCGTTGCTCCCGTCCGACTCTTGCATTTTGTTTTGTACGCGGCAAATAATTCACTTTTCCCGGCCGTTGCACACAAACGCGTTTTCCCTTTTTCACCTTTTGGATTTTGTCTTTTTGTACGTTTTGTACGCGTCGCGCAAGGCCGCGGTTGCGCCGTACCCCAACGTCCCGGCCATCGCCCCCGCGGTTTGATTACTATCATTTTTAAGTCCCCATTTTGTTCTGGTGTCCCGGTCAGCGTTGTATCCGTAGGCGCCAAGCGCCGACCCCACGGCCAGAGGCGCGTAGTCCGCTAGAGACGTCGTGGCGGTCTCGCGTCCCAGCGCCATGTTTCCGAGGGCGCGGGCGCCACGGGTTACATCATGAACTGCGGTGCCAGTGCCGTACCCCATCAACCCAAACGTTCCCGCTGTCTTGGCTTTCTCCACCATTCCTAACTTGGGGTTGTGACTTGTCAGATACGCACCCGCTCCCGTACCAAGGACCGCCCCGATCGCCGCACTAGAGTCCGCTTTCCCGGCGCGAAGTGAGTGCCGCCGACTGCGACGAACGCGACGACGTCGACTGGTGCTACGGGCGCGTCGCACGCGACGCGAACGCGAACGTGAGGTGGACATGGCGTGCGTGAGAGTTTACTATGTTTTACATAAAATAAAACGACCGTTTTTATTGTTCGAGAGCGGCGACGCGCTGTAAAATAGCCATGATGGAATCCACCGACAGCGGCGGCGTTGGCGTGTACGCGGGTCGTTCGGGATCGTATTCGTCGGGCGCGGTGGCGAGCGCGGCGGCGAGAGGTGGCGTCGTCGGCGTGTACGGCGGCGACGCCGGCTCGTACGCGGGTCGTTCGGGGTCGTATTCGTCGACAGCGGCGGGTGGCGTGTTCGGCCGGTACGGCGGCGACACCGGCTCGTACGTTGACGGTGGCGGCGGTGGCGTGTTGGGTCGGTACGGCGGCGACGCCGGCGCATCATCGTCGTAGTAGTATGCCGCCGCCGCCGGTACCGAAAACGGCACACGCGGCGGCGGCGCGAAAGCCTTGACGCGTTTGGGCGGCGGCTGCGGCGCGTCGCCCGCGTCCTCCGCCTCCTCCTCCTCAAACGGCGGTAACTCGGCGCCGGGCACGAGCGTTTTAAAATGTTCCCAGATCGTCACGTCGTCAAAGTGCAGCGTGCACGTGTAAATAAAGTCGAGAGGCGGCACCGACAAGTCCATCATCGGCGACGGCGGCGTCGTCGTTGTCGTCGTTGTCGCGTTCGCGGTCGCGGTCGCGTTCGCGGTCGCGACGGAGGCGTCGTGCTGCTTCGCGAACGCGAGGACGTTGCCGAACAGCACCAAGCGCGCCACCGCCCACACGTCGTCGCCGCCCGCCGCCGCCGCCGCATCGCCGCCGCAACGACGAAACGTCGCCCAGCGCGCGCCCGCGCGAGCGCCAGCGCCGCCGCCGCCCGCGCGCAACTCCACGCCAAGGTCCGCTTCCGTGAGCGCCGTGCCCAGACACACGAGCCGCGCGAGCACGAACAAACGGTACGCGTCGGGGTACCACAGTAAGAACTTGGGGCCGCGACCCGGCACCGACGACGACGACGACGACGACGCCGGTTGCACTTTGCCCATGAGCACGTCTCCGACCTGGGGGATGTGGTCGGGCCGCGCGGGCTTCACGCGGATGGGCCCGATTGTAAACTCGTCGTCGCCGGTGCCGGCGCCGCCGCGCGACCGCCGCCGCGCGCCCGGGGGCGGCACGGCCGGCGCCTTTTTGAACCAGATGCGCTCGCCCGCGCCCGGCGCGCCGGTGCCCGTGTCCAGCCGCACCGCGCCGCCGTGGAAGTACGTGATGGTCTCCACGCCCGTCACGGGGTCTCGCTCGCGCGCGTCCGCGGGGATGACGCACGGCTTCACCACGCGCGCAAACACCCACTTGCTCAGCACCGCGTGCAGCTCTGCGCGCGCGGCTTCAAACGTCGGCGCCTCCTGCACCGGCGCCGGCGCCGCCAAAGGGTCCTCCTGATGATCCCAGCCCCGACTTTTCTTTTCGCGTTTCAACGACGACGACGACGATGGTTTTCGTTTTTGCATCGCGCGCCGACTGATGTCCGTCCGTGTCCGCGACGCGCGCGACTGTTTTGTTTGTGTCGCCAGGTTTAACGGAAATAAATTCTGGTGCATACATTAAATTTAAACACACAACCATGCCGCAGCAATACCTCGACGCCATGTTGTTCGACGACCCGTCGTACGCGACCAACTTCGGGCCGGTGCTCGCCAGTTACATGCCGCCCCGCTGTCCCGACAGCTACAACGGCGCGCCGCAGGTCTACGACATGATGCAGGGCACGTGCACCACGCTGCCGACCGCCGCCTTCTCCAGCAACGAGCTGGCCATGAGCAGCGGCCCGTGCGGCGACAACTTCGCCGGCGGCCCCTTCCTCAAGCCCATCAACGGACAGTGCTACTCCACCAACGACTGCCCCGTCGCCGCCTCGTACCCCCAGAGCTGCGTCAACGGCCAGAACATCCCCGTGCGCCAGGCCCCCTTCTCCAGCCCCGGCGCCGTCTACAACAACGTGTACGACGGCAACAAGAGCGACTGGTGGCGGTACGTGTGATACAGGGTCGGTCGCGACGAAAAAAATAAACTAACGTCTTATTTGTAAATGAAATCATGTCCACCGCCGCGCGCAACAACGAAACACTCGACTTTCTCATGGTGTGCGCCGTGATTGCCGTCATCGCCGCCGTCGCCGTCGCCGTCACGGCGTCGTCGTCTTGCGGCGGCGATGACGCGACGACCCTCGTCGTGGCTCCAGCGCCGTTGCCGTTGCCGTTGCCGTTGCCGCGCCACTTCCACGCAACGCGCTTTTTGCGAGTCAACAACAACGACACTACCAACAACAGTGACGACGACAGCGAGCACCAGTGTCTCTCCTCCTCGCCGCCGCTGCGGCCCGGCGCCGCCGGCATCGTCATGTGCGCGGGCGGCCCCACGTACACGCCGCTCGCGCACGCGGCCATCCTCTCGCTGCGACGAACGGGGTGCACGCTGCCCGTCGTCGTCTTCCACGCCGGCGCCGACGAGATGGGCCGCGTCGAGCGCCAGATTCTCGCGCGCACGCCGGGCGTCGTCTCCATCGTCGACGCCGCCGCCGCCGCCGGCAGACCCGTCAAGGACGTGCGCGGGTACCAGCTCAAGGCCGTGGCCGTCGAACTCTCGCCCTTTGAGCACACCGTCTTGCTCGACGCCGACACGCTGTTTTTCCAGGACGTCTCCGCGGTGCTCTCGAGCGCCGCGTACCTCGCCACGGGCGCGGTGTTCTGGCCGGACATGGTGCCGTGGAACGACGGCTGCATCAAGCGCCACGCGTGGCGACTGCTCGGGGTCCCGCCCGTCAAAACGGAGCGCCAGCAAGAGTCGAGCTGCGTCGTCGTGAACAAGGCGACGTCGTGCGTGCCGCTCGCGTACACGTACGACATGAACCAAAACCACAAACTGTGGTACAAGTACGTGCAC
>Ga0209086_10000306_pt1 | contig 42574 bp, 43 predicted proteins | sample M_130207_XF_Meta_FD_187312 | JGI IMG/M metagenome (GOLD analysis project Ga0209086, IMG submission 187312) | Freshwater microbial communities from Lake Montjoie, Canada to study carbon cycling - M_130207_XF_MetaG (SPAdes) (version 2) | ecosystem: Environmental > Aquatic > Freshwater > Lake... | reverse complement strand
CAGCTTTTGCTTCCACTGGTCACAGGTTTTTTGAGGACCATGCCGCTACTGACAAAATTTAAGTAGCGGTCGGGTCCAGCAATCCCACGGGATGCTTAGACAACAGAGAATAGGGTTGGGAAAGACTGGTTTTGAGTTCGCTAACGCGGGCTCAATCGACCAAGGGCGGCAGCGTCTACTGAGCAAGCAGTTTGCGGTGGGCAGTAAGCACGAAGTAACCGCAAACCGCCTACTGCCTACCGCCCACAAAAAGTAAACCTAGTCCTTAAACCTTACCCATGCCCCGCAAAGAGTTAAAATACCCGCATCAAATTGAGGCTTGGCTGCAGGCTTGGGGTAAACAGCTCACGGAACCAGGCTCTTTGGTGTTGATCGGATCCGGTGGGCTACTCTGGCACGCGGCGCAGCGTGGGTTGGAGATTCCGCTGCCCGAAAACAGCATGGACGTGGATCCGGTGACCACCAGCCAAGCGGTGGCTGTGCTGGGTTATGAGGCCATGATTGGGAGTGAATTTGAGAAACTACATGGCTGGCATGTCAATCTGATGCCCGCTTCTGTTTTGCAGGAAATGAAAGCAGGGTGGCAGCAACGGGCTTCCAAAAAAGTCTACGGAAGCTTGGAAGTCGTGGTTCCATCGGTGGAGGATCTGCTAGTGCCAAAGTTGAAGCGGGGGGAACCCCGTGATATTCTACATGCGTCATGGGCCAAACAGTTGCTATGAACCCGCTTGGAAAGTATGCCAGTTACGAAGATCTGGGCAGGTTGGAGTATGGTCGGATTCTGTGGGCCAACCCTGTGTCCCGGGAGCGGCTGCTTCGTCACTGGACCTCGCCCACCCATCCCCATCAAGAGCGGTTTGCGGAGCATCGATCCTTGGTGGAGCAGGTTTTGGCCCCTGGCAAGGACGACGTCGCGCTGGATGCGGATTTGCGGGCGCAAGGACATAGCTTGCGCACGGCGGTGCGGGAGATCCCGCCGGTTTTCGGGGACTTTTAATCGAAGTAAGCAGTGAGCAGTTGGCTGTTGGCAGTAAGCTTGAAGTAACCGCCCACCGCATACCGCCTACTCCCCACTACAAGTAAGCAGTTAGCAATGGGCAGTATGCAGTAAGCTTGAAGTTACCACAAACCGCCTACTGCAGAATGCAAACGAAAAACGTTTTAAAAAATGGGAAAACTGGAGAAAGCCAAACCATGAATGAGAATGGGGAGTTCGGCCTAACCAAGACATTGAATTTCCGTCTTCGGGAACTTTTCGACTGCCATCCCGAGGTTGAGCGAGTCTGGATTTACGGCTCACGGGCCTTAAACTCTGCTCTGGCAGGCTCCGACATCGACCTTGCTTTGGAGGGGGAGGGGCTCACCCATCAAAGCCTCTTAAGATTGAGTGCGGCAATCGATGACCTACTTCTTCCTTACAAGCTGGATCTGTCTCTTTTCCAATCGATGGACGGAGGACTGCGCGAAGAAATTATGCAAACCGGCAAACTTTTTCACGAGAACTCTTCCCCCTCTCATCTGCTCCAGCGTCAGTTACTCTCCACAAATCACCAATCCGCGCGTGAGGGTGTCTATACCCCGACCGGCGTCGGGGCCGCAGCTGCGGGGACCAATCACTAATCCGCGCGTAAGCGCGTCCCGCAACTGCGGGAACTAAATAACCAATCTTCAATCCCCAAATGCTTAAAACCCTCACTCGCCTCTGGTCTAAGCTCTCCTTTCGCCGGCGAAAGCAGTTTGCCCTTTTATCTCTGCTGATGCTGGCTGGGGGAGTAGCGGAAGTCGTCAGTCTTGGAGCTGTCATCCCATTCCTCGCCGCTGTTGCTAACCCCGAAAAAGTCCTCTCCCACACCGTGGTTGACTCATTCCTCTCCGCCTTTTCCCATCTGTCCTCTGCCATCGGCTTAAATTTTTTCCCAATCACAAATCACCAATACGCAATCCCCGCTTCCCAATCCCTGTCACCAATCCTTAGTCCCACTGCTCTCCTTCCCCTCCTTGCGAGCGCATTCGCCTTAGCAGCCTTAAGCGCTGGAGGCATCCGCCTCCTCCTTCTATGGGCCAGCACGAGACTCGCCAATGCGGCTGGGGCCGACCTCAGTCTTGAGGTTTATCGCCGAACCCTCTACCAATCCTACTCCGTCCACGTCTCCCGCAATAGCAGTGCAATCATCAGCAACATCACCTCCAAAGTGGGACTGGTAATACTGACTCTCTCCTCCTGCCTGACTATCGGCACCTCCTCCGTCATCATTACCTCCATCGTTGCCGCTCTGTTTGCAATCAACCCCACCGTTGCTCTTATTGCCTCTCTTAGTCTTGGTTTGAGTTATGCCATCATCACTAGGGGTTCCAGAGCGAAAATGTTGTATAACAGCGCTCAAATGGCGAAGGAACAAACTCAGGTGGTCAAAGCTCTGCAAGAAGGTCTCGGTGGGATCCGCGATGTCCTGCTTGATGGAACTCAACCAACCTACTGCCACATTTATCAAAGAGCCGATGCGCCACTGCGACGAGCACAGGCCAGCATCACCTTCATCAGTCAGAGCCCCCGATTTCTCATGGAATCGATCGGCATGGTTCTCTTTGCCGCTCTCGCACTGGGGATGAACCATGGTCCCCAAGGAGCGCTCGCCGCTCTTCCTGTCCTCGGTGGTATTGCCTTCGGGGCGCAACGGCTACTACCCGCTCTCCAACAAGGCTACGCTGCGTGGAGCAGTATCATCGGATATCAATCCTCCACTCAAGAGGTTTTAAAACTTTTGGATCAACCTCTCCCAACCGAAGCTTCTCAACCACTCCCCGCTCCTCTCTCGTTTAAAAAATCGATCCAGTTCGATTCCGTCAAATTCCGCTACACCGAAGAAACCCCGTGGGTAATCGACAACCTGTCCCTCAACATCCCGAAAGGTAATCGCGTAGGCTTTGTCGGTAAAACTGGATCAGGCAAAAGCACCTGCATTGATCTGTTAATGGGCCTGCTCGAACCGTCGTCAGGCCGGATTACGGTGGATGGAATAGTTCTCAACCAACAAAGTCTCCGATCCTGGCAACGCAACATCGCTCACGTTCCCCAATCTATCTACCTAGCCGACACCTCTTTGGCAGAGAACATTGCCTTCGGCGTCCCGCCCCAAAATATAGACATGAAAAGGGTGAAGGAAGCCGCCCGCCAAGCCCATATTGCTGACTTTATCGAATCCTCGCCCCAAGGATACCAAGCCCTTGTTGGGGAACGGGGAATTCGTCTTTCGGGAGGTCAGCGCCAACGCATTGGCATCGCCCGAGCACTTTACAAGCAGGCAACTGTGTTGGTTTTTGACGAAGCCACTAGTGCGTTAGATCACGAAACCGAGCAAGCTGTCATGGAAGCCATTGAAGGTCTCAGCGCAGATCTAACGATTCTCATTATCGCCCACCGCCTTACCACTCTTAAAAACTGCACTAAAATCATCGATCTAGGATAGGTCGAAGCAGGTAGTAAGCAGAATTGAGCGGTGAGTAGTATTTTTAAACTCAACTAGCTATGCCAGCCCCATCCCCCAACGGAATCCATCTCCCAATCATCCCCGTCCAGCATCGGAACGAGGAATACGGGGAAGGTGGTTTCGAAACCTTGCGCGACATGCAGGAGCGGCACTTTTGGTATCGAGGACGACATCGGTTTTTACTGGAGGCGGTGAATCGGTATCTACCTAAATCGAGCCAGCCACTTTCTGCCATCGACCTCGGCGGGGGGGCCGGAGGGTGGGTGCGTTACTTGGCACACCATCGGCCTGAGGGGTTCAGGCCTCTTGCACTGGCAGATTCTTCCATGGTGGCGTTAACGCTGGCAGCGACTGTGTTGCCGCCCAATGCCCAACGCTATCAAATTGACCTTATGCAACTCCACATGCGCGAGCAGTGGGATGCCGCCTTTTTGCTGGATGTAATCGAGCACCTGCCCGATGACCTGCAGGCATTGCGACAGGCGCGGGAAGCACTCAAACCCGGGGGTTATCTGTTTGTCACCACGCCGGCATTTCCGCAATTCTGGAGTTACAACGACGACATTGCACGCCACCTAAGGCGCTACTGCCGCAGAAATTTCGCTAGGCTTGCGCTACAGGCCGGATTAACTTTGTGTGACGCCCGTTATTTCATGTTTTTTCTCAGCCCGCTGTATCTTGCGAGCCGTATGAAACCAGCCTTGACAAAGATGACGGAAGCGAAAAAACAGGAGTTGTTCATTAAGCAACATCAGGTTCCGCCTAAACCCGTCAATAGCTTGTTGAGCGCAATTTTTGAGGCAGAAACGCCCCTTGGTCACTGGCTGCGGTTCCCATGGGGAACTTCGATAATTGGAGTATTCAAAAAAACATGAAAAAGAGCACACCCACCACAATCAGTCTCGCTTCAAGAAAAAAAAAGTTCACTGATATGCGCAAAAGGAAATTAAGGGTCGATGCTCAAAAAGCGGCAAAAAACAACCCTAAACCTAAGCTGTCGGTCGTTATTCCTGTTTACAATAGCAAAGATATCGTTGGCCTAACAATAGACGAGACTGTTTTATGTGGCATTAAACTAGGAATACCATTTGAAGTCATTGCAGTAAACGATGGAAGTTCCGACGGAAGCTGGGAGGTTTTATGTAATAAAGTAAAACAACACGGATCAAAAATAGTAGCCATAAAATTATTGAGAAATTTTGGGCAGCACTCAGCGTTATTTTGCGGAATGAGTTTTGCCCGCGGGGAATGGGTGTTGACCCTTGATGACGACATGCAGATTCATCCAAAGGAAATTACCAGGCTTATGGCTAAAGCCTCTGGTGAGGTGGATCTTGTGGTGGGGCGATTCGAGCAGAAACAACACGGATTAATTCGAAGTATCGGCAGTAATCTAGTGCAAAAAATAAATCAACAAGTTTTTGGTAAGCCTAACGGTTTCACTATATCCAGCTTTCGCCTAATACGACGCGATGTAGTAGATCGCATTTTACAGTATCGAACACCCTTTCCTTATATTAACGGTCTGATGCTATTATGTTCTGGGAATCGTATTAACGTTCTTGTTAAGCATCGCCCAAGGGTTGCCGGCAGAAGTGGGTACGGCATAAAAGAAATCGCGTCTCTTTTAATGAAAATCCTTTTTACGTACTCTGCATATCCGTTACGCGTAGCCCTCGCCCTTTCAATGATATGTAGTGTAGCCAGCTTTAGCGTGGGTTTATACTTCATAATTCTTAAGATCATAGGTGATATTCATGTGGAGGGCTGGACAACAGTTGTCGCTATGATTGCTTTTTTTAATTCGTTACTGATTATGATGTTGGCGATGATTGGCGAGTATGTATTGCGGTCCTTTCGTCAAGTTATCAATGAGCCCGCTTACCACATTTCGGATGTTTACAAACATCATCTAAGCTAAAGATGCCTAAACATGCTTTCATTATCGGCGCACAAAGAAGCGGCACCTCCTATCTTGTAAATGCATTATCGAGCAATCCGCTGCTTTGTTTCGCTAAGCCGCTTTTCCCAGAACCAAAATTCTTTTTGAACCCAGAGAACTTCGGAAAAGGAAATGAATACTATTACGAAAGATACTTTCGACGGGCAAGTCAAAGCTCTGTCTGTATTGAGAAAAGTACCTCATACTTCGAAAATCCTGAAGCCGCCAGACGAATTGCAAATTGGTTTCCTGACGCAACAATAATTGCCGTGTTGCGGAATCCGATTCATCGTGCCATATCAAATTATTATTTCAGCAAAGCAAATGGCCTCGAAGAGCTTAGTATTATCGAAGCATTTAATGCGGAAAATGAAAGAACAAAAAAAAATCAACACACTACCTCTGTTTCGCCGTTCGCATACACCCAGCGTGGCTATTATGCAAAGTGGCTCTGGACGTGGAGGGATTTGTTCCCAAAGAAGCAAATAAAACTTATATTATTTGAAAATATGATAAGTTCAAAAGAAAGTATATTGCGTCTCGCAAAATCGCTGCTTAACGAAAAAAGTAAAATTAATTTTACTGATGGCCCCGTTAATAAAGGGAAATGTTACACGCAAAACCCAGTGCCCTCAGAGCTTTTAAAAAAGTTGCGAAAAGGGTTTAAGGAGTCGGTTTTCGAGCTCGATCGGCAATGGGGTGTTGGAGCAGTGAACCGATGGGGATTTTAAGACTATTATGAGCGAATGATTCTTTTTTCTGCATCATTTTGCAGAGATGCATTCTTTTTGTGGTATTGTAATGTGTTAGAGATTAGATAAATGAACAAGCAGCCTGCGATATATAAATCATGTTAAGGCAATTCCCGAAGGCCAAATTAATCCTTCACAATATTCCCATTGCAAAGTCATCGATAAGAAAACGATCCGTAAGGCTGCTAATCCGCTTTATAAGATGTTTTTTGCGCCATTACACAGCTTGTCTTTATCACTTTCTCTCAAGTATTTTTCAAAAGTTAACAATATCGAGGACGTCTGAGCCACAATCAATTCCAAGTTTTCAGAATTTGCTAACTACAGCGCTAAAAGATGGGGTTTACGCATATACAGAAATGCTGGATTTAAAGATGAGCAGGGGGTCATTGTTTAAAAGCTAAATATATGGACCCAGGCCAATTAAAAGGCAAAAGCACCTTGTGACTTCTATTTAATTTAATAACCAGAAATGATTTCATTTAATCGTCCCTATCTTACAGGAAATGAGCTGAAGTATATCGCACAAGCTCATAAAAAAGGAGTTTTGGCTGGAAACGGAGTTTTCACTCAAAAGTGTCAGTCTTGGGTCGAGCAGATGATGCACGTTAAGAAAGCTTTACTCACCCACTCCTGTACAGCCGCCCTTGAGATGGCTGCTATCCTTACAGATATACAACCAGGCGATGAAATAATTATGCCATCTTACACTTTTGTATCCACTGCTAATGCCTTTGTTCTCTGTGGTGGAATCCCCGTCTTTGTCGATATACGGCCCGACACGCTAAACATCGACGAGAATCTCATCGAAGCCGCCATCACACCCCGAACAAAAGCTATTGTTCCAGTCCACTATGCCGGTGTGGGGTGCGAGATGGATGTCATCATGGGCATTGCCAGACGGCATAAACTCTTGGTAATCGAAGACGCGGCGCACTGTGTAAAAGCTACTTATAAAGGCAGAGAGTTGGGCTCCATTGGACATCTTGGGGCACTAAGTTTCCACGAGACAAAAAACATCATCTCTGGGGAAGGGGGCGCCCTTTTGATCAATGACAAGAAATTTATCGAGCGTGCGGAGATCATTTGGCAGAAGGGGACCAATCGGAAAGCCTTCCAACAAGGCAAAATCGATAAGTACACTTGGGTGGATATGGGATCATCCTTCCTTCCTGGGGAGATTACGGCCGCGTTTCTTTGGGCTCAGATGCAGGAGGCGACGAAAATCACTAGTAAGAGAGCCGAGTCATGGCAGCGGTATCACGAACTGCTTGAACCTCATGAAATAGCGGGGAAACTCCGTCGCCCCATCGTGCCAAAAGGGGGTGATCATAACGCGCATACTTATTACATTTTACTCAACTCGATGGAACAGAGGTATCAAGCACGCAAAAAACTGGAGAAAAAAGGATTCATGGCAGTGTCCCACTACGTGCCACTGCATAGCTCTCCTGCAGGTAAAAAGTATGGAAGATTGGCTGGCAAATTACTTCTTACACAGGATATCTCCGAACGGATCCTTCGTTTACCACTGTTTATAGGCCTAACTGCGCGTCAACAAAATACCATTGCGGAAATCCTCGGCTGAAAGAAGAGGCCAGTTAAAAAACCCGCACCGAGCGAAATGATTAACTACATCACCAAGCTTGGGTGGCAGCTGCTGGAATATCCGATAATTTATCGTGGATTTCGATTCCTGTTTGGGTCAGAAAAGTTTCGCAAAAACTATGCATCCGTAATCGACGCAAAACAGGGAGACCGTATCTTGGATATCGGATGTGGAACTGTAAATATTCGAAATTACCTGCCCCAATGTCGAATATGTGGGCTTTGATATAAACGAAGTGTATGTCAACGCAGCCAAAAAACGCCTTAAAGGACGAGGAGAATTTGTTTGTGCGGCATTAAAAAAATATAACGTTAGGGGAGGTATTTCGTTAAATATCGTCTTTGAGACTGGAGTACTTAACCATTTAAATAATTGTACTTGTAACACGTTGTTTCGGTTAGCGTATAAATCACTGCGTCAAGGAGGTCGTTTGATAACCCAAGATGTGGTTTCCACTCCCAATCAGAATTTACTGGAGGGATTCTTCGTCGCACGGGGTCGCAGGAAACTAAGCTGTCAGGTAAATAAATAGGTGCAATGATTCTAATGACCGCAAGAAACCGGCCCAATTAAATAGAGGCCCTTTTACGAGACTGATAACGATAGTCATGATGAAGTACCAAAAGCTCGCGTTTTTAGGGGGACTAATCCTTATCACTCTTGCTGGAATTCAGATTAATCAACATACCAAGAACCTGATCGGCACAGATAAAAAAGTATTTATACATGATTATCATGACAGCGTAGCAACCTGGGCTAAAGTTCTGTCATCGGACAAGTACTTTTTCAAGCATGCCGATGTTGTTGATGAGTTTGGAGGCGCCCTCGCGCAGTGCAGACTCTATAAAAGCCTGTGGCTCAATATTCTTCTAAGCAGGTATTTTCCAAAAGAGATATCGGAGCTAATCTTACAAGTAATCGGTGTTATGCAAAACTGCTTCGGAGTCATATTCCTTATAACAATAGTAGCACAAAAAAGAGATTTGGGTTTATGGATCCTGGCGTCTTTGTTCGGGTTGTGTGCGGCAGCGGTTACTTTCCGCCCACAAGAATCGCCGTATATGGGGTCTATTTTCTTGGTTTTTGGATTTATCATTCATTTCATCCAAAAAAATAAAAACCCGAGGGATTTTTTTCTTGTTTCTTTGTGTTTTAATTTAATCGTCCGTGGATTAACTTTGGGCGGCTCAGGGACTTTGTTGTCTTCAATAATTGTCCTGCTGCTCCACGACTCATCCCGAGAAAATTCAAAAGCGAAAACTACAAAGCGAGTTTTTGCCGTATTCGCAGGCTTTGTCATTTCTTTTATTTTCATGAACTTCGATCAAATAAGTACAGTGTTTAAGTCATACGGAGACTTCATCTCGCACCGGACAGAGTTCATAATGGGAAGAGAGCCAATCTTGGCGCAAATAATGGATCTATGGTCTTTGGACACAGACCCGGCTATCAGTTATAATTTCTGGGGTGATTTTAAAGGCTTTTGGGCATGCATTTTAGTTTCCTTTATTCCTTCGGCATTTATGGGGAGAAGGGAAAATCTTTGGGCAAAAAAATGCAGAAATGCCATCTTAATTGCTCTTGGTTTGACGATTGGTCTTTCAGTTCTGATTTGGTCTAAAGAAATGGAGGTGGCTGGGGTGCTTCCAAAATCACTCGATCTGATTCAGTTTTGGAGGATTCGGTATGCCGCTATTCCGACACTAATCTCAGCCAGCCTTATTTCGTCCTTTATTATCTGGAATGGGAAGCTGTTTTCGAAAATATTTGTTATGGGCGCAGTCCTTTGGCAGTTAGTGGACTTGAAGGCAGGCCAAGCCACACCAGCGAGATTAAGATGCTTCCTTAGTCTTTCGAAATACTACTCTGACTCGTCATTTCATAAAATCTCAAATTTGATTACTGATTGCGATGCCAATAACCGGGTCGGTTGCTTGGGGTTCCACCCTGCGCTTGCTAGTTACCATGGTTTCTATACGGTGGACTTCTATCTTTCAAATTACGACTTACGGTACAAACATAAATTCAGAAAAATTATTGCCAAGGAACTCGAAAAGAAGAACAAACCTGATTTTGGAAATTACTTTGACCACTGGGGATCTCGCGCCTACTTATTTTGCAACGAATATGGAAACAATTATCTACTCCCGCGTGAGCAGAACAAAAATATCAATAAGGGAACTCTGGACGAAGGAATGGTTGCTAACTGGGGCTTCGATGCGAATGCATTTAAAGCTCTTAACGGAAAATATATAATTTCAACAATACCATTGGCTCATCCAGAAAGTATTTCTCTTAAGCTCATTTCCCAAGTATCTGAAAAAGATTCATATTGGGATTTTTGGGTATACGAAACTCTGTAAATATAAGGAATAATATAATGCAAAATAACAAACCATCAATTCTCATCACTGGCGGTACGGGCTCGTTCGGACGCGAGTTTACCCGCAGGGTTCTTGATCAAGTCAACCCTGCTCGACTTGCCATCTATAGCCGGGACGAATTGAAGCAGTTTCAAATGCGGCAGGAATTCCCTTTGGACAAGTATTCCAATGTCCGCTTTTTCATCGGCGATGTGCGGGACAAAGAGCGACTTTATCGCGCTTTTGATGGTGTTGATATTGTTGTCCACGCAGCAGCGTTAAAACAGGTGCCTGCCGCAGAATATAACCCCATGGAGGCCATCAAAACAAACGTCCTCGGAGCCGCCAATATTATTGACGCGGCCATCGATCGAAACGTCAAGAAAGTCATCGCTCTCAGTACCGACAAAGCTGCGAATCCAGTCAACCTTTACGGAGCTACCAAACTCTGCTCCGACAAACTATTTGTCGCCGCTAACGCATACTCTGGGACACACCAGACGAAGTTTTCCGTCGTCCGATACGGCAATGTGGTGGGCTCTCGGGGAAGTGTCATTCCCTACTTCCTGGCGCAAAGAGCCTCCGGAGTCCTCCATATTACGGATCCGCGTATGACCCGGTTTCTAATCACTCTAGAGCAAGGAGTCTCCTTTGTGCTGAAGTGCTTGGATATGATGCAGGGGGGCGAAATCTTCGTGCCCAAGATTCCAAGTGTGAAAGTAACCGATTTGGCGCGTATCGTCGGTCCGAAGTGTAAACAGGAAGTCATAGGTATTCGCCCTGGCGAAAAACTCCATGAAATTATGGTTTCACAGGATGATGCTAGGCTAACGCTCGAAACCAAAGATATGTTTGTTATCCAGCCAACCCATGATTACTGGACCCATAAAGAGTATGCTTCCAGTCTTCCGGGGAGTAAGACTTGCCCGGACGGATTTTGCTACGCAAGCGATACGAATACCGAGTGGTTACAGGATGCGCAAATTGCCGAACTTGTCCGTGAAACGGAAGGTCATTTGCCCTCCGACATGCCACGTGCGGATGAACCGCGTTTCATCAAATCCTCCTAAAAAATCTGAAAATTCTAGTCACCGGCTCCTCCGGCCTTTTAGGGCAGTATCTACTGCGCCAATTGGGCAAGAGGAATGTGGTTTTTGGGATAGATAGAAATCCTCGGAGCTTCCCTTTCAAAGGGCAGTGGGAGCAGTGCGATCTTCGGAACTCAAGCCAACTGCGGAAAATAATGAACAAGTTTAACCCACAGGTTGTCATCCACACAGCTGCTTGGGTGGATGTGGATGGGTGCCAAGTGAATCCTGCTAAGGCCAAGGAAAGTAACGAAACCCTGACGAAATTAGTTGTCAGCGCATCACCAAAAAATGCAAAGATAGTTTATATATCAACGGAGCAGGTCTTTCCCGGCAATAAGACATACGCAAAGGAGTCCGACCCCACACGCCCTATCAATATTTACGGGCGCACCAAACTGGCGGGCGAACAAATCGTCCAGGAATCGGGCAGGCCCCATCTCATTGTTCGAACCAACTTCTTTGGTTGGTCTTCAGGTCGGAAAAAAACTTTTGGGGAGTGGTTGATTCAATCTTTGCGGGATAAACAGCCTATTCGACTCTTTACCGACTTTTATTTCACCCCGCTCTATGCCGGACTGATGGTGGATCGACTTGAGCGTCTTTTAAAGAAAGATCCTCAAGGGGTTGTCCATCTGGGGGGTCGGGATCGTGTTTCCAAATATGAGTTCGGAAAGAAACTTGCCCGGATGTCAGGTCTGTCCTTTGGTTCGGTCAAGGACGCACGAATGGACTCGGTGGCTTCGTTAGCCCCCCGACCCAAGGACATCTCATTAAACTCGGATCGAGCCGAGGCGCTGCTTGGAACAAAATCTCCGACTTTAGAAAAGAGCCTTCAACGGTTTCTCGGGAATGAAAAAGCATTTAAGACAGCAACTTTAATTAAACGTAGGCGAATATCCCAATCGATTCCCTATGCGCGTCAGTCGATCGACGCATCGGACATTCGCGCCGTAACACGGGTGCTTAAAAGCGACTTCCTAACGCAAGGACCTGAAATCGAGGCTTTTGAGCAAGAATTTGCGAATTTCTGTGGCGCGAAATATGCTGTTGCCTGTAGTTCCGCCACAGCTGGGCTTCATCTCTCGGCCATGGTGCTTGGCATGGGGCCAGGAGATCTGTGGTGGACATCACCCAACACCTTTTGCGCTACCGCCGATGCTGCCCTGCGATGCGACGCTGAGGTGGACTTTGTGGATATCGAATGGGGTACTTACAATATGGATCTTCATCTTTTGGAGGAGATGCTCAAAAAAGCTTCGAGAGAAGGAAATCTCCCGAAGGTGGTGGCCCCAGTCCACTTTGCCGGCAATCCTGTGGACATGAAAATTTTGGACAAATTACGAAAAAAATATAAATTTAAGGTGGTGGAAGATGCTGCCCATGCCACTGGAGCAACTTTCAGGGGCGAAAAAGTGGGGTCGTGTCGGTGGTCCGATCTCTGTGTTTTCAGTTTCCATGCGGTTAAGATTATAACTACGGGTGAGGGGGGGATGGTTACGACTAACTCTCGCGAACTTTACGAAAAACTGCTCAGGTTACGGACCCATGGAATCACTAGAGACATCCAGGTGAGGCCACTTTCTATGCGTCATCCTTGGTACTATGAAAAGCTGGAGTTGGGAAATCACTACCGGATGACCGACATTCAGGCCGCCCTTGGAAGGAGTCAGCTGAAAAGAATCGGCCAGTTTATGAAAAAACGCTGTAAAATCGCCAAGACGTACAATTCTCAGCTTAAAAAGAGTCCTCTTGTTCTGCCCGGACTCACCACGGGAGCTAACTCCTCTTGTCACCTTTACGTCGCGACAATACCCCAAAGCCAAACGATGGGGGATCGGGACGACCTCATCCAAGGCCTTCAAGCGGCTGGAATTAAAGCAAATCTGCACTATCTCCCCGTACAAAACTTCCGTTATTACCAAGAAAGATTGCTAAATCGGCGCGTCCCGAAACGGGGTTTTACCCCATGTCCTGTTGCTGAAGACTACTCGCGTCGAGCCATTAGCCTTCCCATGTATCCTGATCTTTCCAAGAAAAGTCAAAATAGGATCGTGAGCTTTCTCAAAAAAATACTAAAGTGAATATAGCAATCATCCCTGCCCGGGGTGGCAGTAAGCGGATCCCCCGCAAGAACATTAAGATGTTTGCTGGTCGCCCTATGCTTGCCTATGCCATTACAGCTGCCAAGCAATCAGGACTCTTTGAACATGTCGTTGTATCCACAGAGGATGAGGAAACAAAACAAATTGCCCTTGAGTGGGGCGCAGAAACTCCATTCGTCCGTCCCCTTGACCTTGCCGATGACTACACCCCGACTGTCCCGGTGGTTGCCCATGGTATCCGTGCTTGCCAGGAATTAGGCTGGGCAATATCCACAGCGTGCTGCATTTACCCCGCAGTGCCTTTTCTTCAACATCAGGACTTGCTGGGAGCAATAAATTTATGGAAAAGCTCAACGATCGGTTACTGTTTTCCAATAACAGAATACTCTTCCCCCCCCCAACGAGCTATGCAGAGAGAGCACAATGGAAGAGTAACTCCTATGTATCCTCAGCATGAATTGTCTCGCACGCAAGACCTGAGACCTGCTTTCTATGATGCGGGACAGTTCTATTGGGGTAAAGCCGACGAATGGTTAAAAAACCCAAAGATCCATAGCAACGGGTTAGGGTATGTGATTCCCAACTGGCGTGTTATTGATATTGATACTCCAAGGGACTGGCTGCTTGCTGAGCGGCTATATAAAATCTTTTCGGAAACAGAAGTTAGCTCTTAAAAGCGCAATCCGAAATAAACAAGCAACTAGTCTATTCATGAACGAGCCCACATCTGGAATGGCAAAAAAATCCAAGATACAATTGACCACTGGCGATACTGCCTTTTATCGGTTTGATGCCCAATTGGGTTTTTGGGGCGTGCCCAATCTTGAACGAGAAGTTACTTACGATGTACGTCCTAATGAACCTTTCTATGTCAGACATAATTCAGACGGAAACCGCGATGCCGAGGTAATCCTCGGCCCAAGCGAAAAGACGATTTTATGCATCGGAGGCTCGCATACTTGGGGTGGTGGGGTTCAGCAGGATTCGCGATACTCCGAAGTTTTGGCGAAACGAACAGGCCGGCGGGTTTTGAATCTCGGGCATTGCAGCCTTGGCCTTGATCAGGTGTGTCTGGCCCTTTTGCAGAAAGCCGCAAAATACAACCCCGAGATTATTATTGTCGAGCAGTATCCGTGGGCGGTTCACCGGGTCATGAATACTTTCGTCAATGGTTTCGTCCGCTCTTATTTTTACTTCAACTCACAAGAGGAACTAAAGTTGCAGAAAGTGTCCCGACTTGCGAAATATCGGTGGTGTCGACGCTTGATCGGCACGTATTACGCATTCCGGAAGGAATTTCAGGAGTTCCGTTCGGGTATCGACCTGAAAAATCACTATAATCCCCTGACGGATCCTATCTTCTTGTACTGGAAAACTCGGCATTATGACCGGATGTACTTGCTTTTGGATCACATCCTCCGGGTCATACGTGACTATTGCAACCAACACGGCATAAAGCTCCTTTTTGGGCTTGGGGCAATTCAACAGCAGTTTGGGCGGAAGCCCCTTTCAGGACTCCTAGACTACGATCTTCCCCGAAAACGGTTCACAGCACTTTTGGAAAAGCACAGAATTTCTTACGTTGACATGACGGCAGCAATGCTAGAATCACATACACCGCAGGCTCCGGTTATTTTTCCGGACGGCCATATCAATACGAAGGGGCATGGCGTCTTTGCCGACATCTTATTCAGCGAGTTGCAGTCAAGAGGTTGGGTGACGAAATGAAGAAGGAGCTTTTTATTGATCTAATGCGGTTTGCCATTTCCCAAGTTACCACCTGGGAGCGGTTGCGCTATATTGTGTTAAGCTTGGTCTTTTTTCCGCTGCTGGCTCGAGCAATGTCGGCAGATACAATGCGCGGGCACTCACCAACCAGCAGTGAAGCGGGGGACGATATTTACCCGCTTTTCTAATTGGAGAAGTTAATACCAGCGATGTATACAAAATCAGTCCTGATCCTTGGCGACTCTACCAGCATGAGCGTAGGGATTGAAAAGAAGACTTACCCCTTCTTGCTTGCCAATGAAACGATCTGGCCCGAAGGGACACGGATTATCAATTGTTCCTTGCCCGGAATCACCTCTGCTGACGCAGCATCCTTCTTTTTCTCCTGCCGCGGGTCATGGTTTAAGGATCTCGCAGCGGTCGTGATCTTTCTTGGAAATTGTGACTCGGCATCAAGTGAAATTCGCAAGGGAAAGTATAATTACCTCCGGCAAGTCTCATTACTAATGCGACGCTTTGCAAAAAAGCGGCTGACCAAAACGCGTCTGAAAAACCGATTACTCCATTATGAGTGGAACAATAATTACAATCCTTCAATCGAAAAGCCAGAAAATCCAAACTATTTTGAATATAATATCAACCGGGTAATTCAGGTTTGTAAAAGAAAATCTGTCCCAGTGATTTTAGTCCGTCCCAAGTCGAACCATTATTTTCCTCCAGGAGTTGGCAAGGGCAACTTTGTCTTTTACCGGCATCTTAGTATCAAGGAAAAGCTATCAGGTCTTATCAGCATTCCAGATCATCGCTTCAAAGAAGCCCTTCGCTTGCATGAATCGGGGCAGTTTGAGAAAGCGGCTGGTGTCTATAAAGAAATTATGTTGCAGGCGCCTGAAATACCAATGAGTCAGGAGTATCCCTTGCTTGTGCTGAACAATTATGCTGTAGCCATGGCGGAATCTGGCAAAAAAGATGAGGCAATCTATCTCTTTCAACTGCTGTTAATGGAGCGAGGAGCTAGAAAAGAAATCACCCTTTTTAACCTGGCGCAAATTCACAAGATGTGCGGAGCGAAAGAGGCTTACGTTCGAATATTGGAGGAGTCAATTGAGTCAGATGAATCGATGTATCGCGTTCGATCCCCGTATACTAAAGCAATTGACCGCCTGACTGCCAGCCATCCTTCTGTGCGAATCGTTGATATGGAATCCCTAATTCCTGACGAACTTTACTTAGACCATTGTCACCCGCTTCCTGAAGGACAGATCCGTTTGGCGAAGGAAATAGGCCAACACTTTAAAGAAATTGGAGTTACAGGGAAAGAAAAAGCGAGCGTCGAGAATATGCTTTATAACCCAGAATTGGCTTTGGGAAACTTCATGAAATTTCATGAATATTTTAAAACCTTTGCCCCGCTTCAAAAAAGACAAATTGCAAATGCGATTAAAGTACTCGAAACGGGCCTAAAGGGAAAAAATGAACCTGATTCGTCTTTTCCGTCCCGGCTCTCCCTCCCAAAAGAGATACGCAAGGCAATAGACTACTACTTGCGGCATCCGTATTTTACATCGATCCATGATGTCGCTCGTTATCCGCCCTGCTACCCATCGGATGTTGGTCGGTTCCCAGAATACTTTATAGTACGTCATTTGATTCCATACCTTCGGGCACATGAGTCTGATCCACTTCTGTCTGGTCGGTTCGATCCCGGGCTAGCTTTGCTTCGTGCTAGTGAGCAAATGCGATCAATTCTTCCGGCCGAAAGCGTTGGACTGGTCGATTCAGAGTTGCCATTGTTCGACCCAGCTTATGAAAAGATCAGGCTTCCGCTGCTCTTGGGGAAAGTCCGGCGCTTGCTCCTTAGGCATCTACAATGTGGAAGTCAGATTTTCGAGCGTATCAAGACTACAATATTTTGGTATGTACGTGAGGCGCTGCGCTTTGGGGCGCATTCGCGGGTCTCTATGCTATACGACCGTTTATTAATAGAATTTCTGGCCGAAGGTCTAGCGGTCGCGGGGTATTTGGATTCAAAATTGGGACTGGAAAAAGCATCTGAGATCCAGGATCTGATCCGCTTGCTTGAAAGTGTTGTGAGAGTTCATGAACAACATTGCAGCCGTTTTTCCCTGAGCAGTGATAACGAACAGTTGCTTTTAAGCTATGATCGCCAGCTCGCTGAAATTGCGAGTCAACTTGATGGGTCCGATTCCACAGCACAATGAATATACTAGGAATATCAGCTTATTATCATGATAGCGCCGCCTGTGTACTCAAGGATGGCGAAATCATTGCTGCTGCTCAAGAGGAGCGCTTCACGCGGAAAAAGCACGACTATCACTTTCCGCGGCATGCAATTGGATTCTGCTTAAAAAAAGCCAGCTTATCAGTGAAAGATATCGATTACGTCAGTTTTTATGAGCGACCGCGTCTCAAATTTGACCGATTGCTTAAGACCTATCTGATGTATGCCCCGCGTGGCTTGGGCTCGTTCGTGACCTCTATGCCTCTTTGGGTAAAAGAAAAATTCTGGATGACACACGAGATTCGGAAGGAAATTGGATTTCAAGGGCCGTTGATTTGTCCGGAGCACCATCAATCCCATGCCGCTAGCGCTTTTTTTCCCTCACCATTTGAGCGCGCAGCAGTTCTGGTCATGGATGGTGTGGGAGAGTGGGCAACTTCAAGTTATGGCGTAGGGAATGGGCATCACTTGAAAATAGACAGTGAGATACGATTTCCTCACTCTCTGGGCCTGCTTTATTCCGCATTTACATACTACACTGGTTTCAAGGTCAATTCAGGTGAGTACAAGCTGATGGGGTTGGCCCCATATGGTGAGCCCACGTACGTAGATACGATCTATCGTCATTTGATCGATGTGAAAGAAGATGGTTCCTTTAGGCTAAACATGGACTACTTCAACTACTGTACGGGGTTCACGATGACCAATACACGTTTTAACAAGTTGTTCGGTCGGGAACCAAGAAAGCCAGAGTCGGCTATATCTCAGCTTGATATGGATTTGGCGCGCTCGATCCAGGTCGTCACGGAGGAGATCATCCTGCGGATTGGCCGCCATCTCCATCGTGTGACGGGCGAAAAGAACCTGTGTCTTGCCGGAGGCGTTGCGCTCAACTGTGTCGCTAATGGCCGGCTTTACCGTGAAGGTCCCTTTGAGCGCATCTGGATCCAACCGGCCGCGGGTGACGCGGGAGGGGCGCTGGGCGCGGCGCTGCACGTCTGGCATACCGAGCTCGACAAGCCAAGGAGCCCCCTGGCCGGGGCGGACAGACAACATGGCTCCTACCTGGGCACAGAATACAGTGACGAGGAGATCGAGAAGTTCCTGCTGGAGAAGAAAGCGGGGTTCACGAAGCTCCCAAGGACCGAGCTGGGACCAAAGGTTGCCGAAGTGGTCGCGGGTGGCAACGTGGTCGGCTGGTTTAATGGGCGCATGGAGTTTGGGCCACGGGCCCTGGGTTCGCGGAGCATCATCGGGGATCCGCGCTCATCAGAAATGCAATCGTTGATGAACCTCAAAATCAAATTTCGCGAGGGTTTCCGTCCGTTTGCGCCCTCCATGATGGCGGAGCGGACCAAGGATTGGTTTGAGATGGATGGCGTGGAGGAACGCGATGATTTCTCCTCCCCATACATGCTCATTGTCGGGCGCGTAAAGAAGAACAAGCTGAAACCCGCGAGCCCCCAGGCCGGCAAGGCCCGCGGTTTTGAGCGGCTTAAAAACGTCAACTCGGAGATCCCGGCGGTGACCCATGTGGATAATTCCGCGCGCATCCAAACGGTCCACAAGGAAACGAATCCGGATTTCCATGCCGTCATACGGGCTTTTGAGAAAATCACGGGCTGCCCGATCATCATCAACACGTCGTTCAATGTGCGAGGCGAACCGATTGTCGAAAGCCCAGAAGACGCGTATCGTTGCTTTATGCGGACAAAGATGGACTACCTTGTCCTAGGATCTTTTTTGCTTAAAAAACAAGAACAACCAGAGTTCGTCGAAACAAAAAACTGGACAACGGAATTTCAGCTAGATTAGCATGATAAAAATTCTCCAAGGATTCGTTATTAAATTCCTTTTTGCAGTAATATTTATATTAATTGTAACGCCAACAGGGATGGGCTTAAGGCTTTTGCGATTTGACTTCCTCAAAAAAAAACCTGATGTAAGAAAATATTCATATTGGACAAAAAAAATTCATGAAAAAGAACTCAGTTAAATATTACTTAAAAATTATAGACCAGATTCAAAATACCAGAAAAAGCAATAATATAAACTGGATGAACATATTACGGATTGCATTCAAAAGCGACCCTAAATCAGCAATAAACTGCATGAAAAGAATAAGTGCGGAAGACAATAAAATTGCACGCTTAGTGCAAAAATTAACTGATTGAGTATAGAAAAACGTGCGTTGCTATAAAAATAACAAAGGGTTTTACGAAATAAAACCAAGGCCATCAATTAGCCAGTTAAAATCGTATTATTCCTCAAAATATTTTCAGGAAGGTAGGGGTAGCTACGAGGTGAGATATGATAAACGTGAATTAAAATGGATAGTTCAAAAAAGCAAATTCAAGTTATTCCTGGCAAAAAAGTTCTTATGTCCCAAGAAAAATAAAAAACTGTCAGTATTGGATGTAGGCTGCGGGGAAGGGTTTTGTATGGATGCCTTTCTAAAAAATGGATGGAAAGTTGAAGGCATTGATTTCAGCAACGAAGGTTTAAAACAGAAAAACCCGCATTTAATAAGATTTCTTCAAAAAGGCGATATTGAGTTGGAAATTCAAAAAAAGATAAAAGATAATAAGACCTACGATTGCGTGCTTTTGCTGAATGTTCTTGAACACGTCTTAAAGCCAATTGATCTTTTGAAAAAACTTAAAAAGCTCGTTAAAAAAAAAGGTGTCTTGATGATTACAGTTCCCAATGACTTTTCTGTGGCGCAAAAAATGGCGCAGAAGTTAAAATTTATCAACCATAGTTTTTGGGTGGCCCCACCGGATCATTTGCAATATTTTGACAATAATTCACTCGCAAAGCTTGCAAGGTACTGCGGATGGAAAGACATATCAATTGTCGCAGGTTTTCCTATTGACTGGTTTTTATTTAATCCAGGTTCAAACTATATTAAATATAAAGAAAAGGGGAAACAGGCACATGCGGCTAGAATAATTTTAGAGTCTTTAATATTTGAATGTGATTTTGAAAACGTATTTGGTTTTGGTCAGGCATTGGCTCGTTTAGGCATGGGACGAGATATAACCGCAATATTTCGCTTATCAGGTCGTAAAACGGACAAACATTAAAACTGCAGTTGTAACAGGGGCTGGAGGTTTTTTAGGGACAAGAGTCGTTAATTGTTTGAAACTGCAGGGCTGGAACGTTGTGGAGGCCTTGCGTGGAACGATTCTTATCGATGGGAATGTGCATGCCTTTGATTTGAATAAACCTCAAACAATGAAAAGCATCCGTAGTGTTGGGTCGATGGATGCGCTTATCCATCTAGGGGCACGAGTTGGATTAAATGGAGAAAATATTCAGGCTCTTGTGGCACCAAATATCGAATCTACTTGTGAGCTTGCAAAAATCGCAGAGGAAAAAAATGCTAAAATAATCTTTGCTTCAACTGCTATCGTATGTGGAAGCAAGACATCTTTGATCAATTCTGGTTCTCATCTCCATCCAGACACCCCTTACGCAGAAAGCAAGCTCGAGGCCGAAAGAATAATTATAAAAGCAAAAACAAATCACTGCATTCTTAGATTTTGTGGACTGTGGGGAGAGCGTGGTCCTGAGCACCTAATGCTAAACAGAGCAATTAACAAAGCTTTAGATGGAAAGGCCCCGACTATTTACGGAAGCGGAAGGGCAGTACGAAACTATTTATATGTAAGGGACGCAGCAGAGATCGTTATTGATTCGTTAAACGAACAAAAGCAAGGAACATACTTGGTGGGAGGAGAAGAAAGACTTTCGATTTCTGAAATGCTCCAGAAGGTCTGTCAGGTCTTTCTACCTGGTCAGGTGCCCCAGCATGTTGAGCACGAAGAAGCGTTGGATCAAATTATTGAATCAACTTATACAATATTGAACAAAATAAGATTTCATGAGGCATTGATAGCAATTAAAAAAGGTCTAAATTATTAAGCTTGGCTTGCTAGGAGATATTCACGGGAACGCGCTAGCATTAAGAAATGTTTTGCTGGCAGCTGAAAAACAACAAGTCGAAGCACTACTTATAACTGGCGATTTAGTTGGTTATTACTTTGAGCCGTTGGAAATGCTAAAACTGTTAGAACCTTGGTCAAAGTATTTAGTTCGGGGCAACCACGAGGATATGCTTAGTGTCGCAAGATCCAATCCTAGCTTCTTAACTAAGGTGAATGCACGATACGGCTTGGGTTTGCACGCTGCCATAGAACAATTAAGCGGGCTCCAGCTTGATGAACTTTGTGCATTGCCACATCCCACGGAAATAGAAATTGAAAAATACAAAATACTTTTATGTCATGGATCACCTTGGAGTACCGAAGAATATATTTACCCAGATGCTGACACGAATCTTTTAAAGAGGTGCTCGGATACTGGCTTTGACGTTATCGTGCATGGCCATACCCATTATCCTGCAAAGCACGTCGTCGGCAAAACACTTCTCGTAAATCCCGGTTCAGTTGGGCAGCCACGCAATCGGCAGCCTGGAGCGCACTGGGCTATTTTTGACGCAAAAACAGGTGAGGTACAGTTTCGATGTGAGGGTTATGACCCGACTCAAATTATGGAAGAGTGTGGCCAGAAAAACCCAGAACTGCCTTATCTTGCTGAAATGCTTATACGCACATGATCAGAAATATTCTCATCACAGCGATTGGAGGTGATATTTCGCAAGGGGTTGCCGCAATTCTGCGCGAAAACAGACCCGATCTTAAATTAGTAGGAGTGGACATGCAAAACCAGCATGGTGGGCAGATGTTTGTCGATGAGTATGCCCTTGTTCCGCCTGCATCTAACAAAAACTATAAGCAAGAAATTCAAAAACTAATAAAACAATATTCTATAGATGCGATCATACCCATGTCAGAGCCAGAACTTTCTGCCTGGCTGCCATTCGATAATGCGGCAAACGGGGTAAAGTGGATTACATCAGGCAACAAAGTAGTAGCAGTAGGCCTCGATAAGCTTGAAACAATTAATGCCATTTCTAATTTGGGATTGCCGGTGCCATGGACGAAAAAGATTACAGATGGTGGAATCAAAAAATTCCCATGTATTATGAAAGGTCGTTTTGGGTCTGGATCGCACAATGTTTCAATTGCCCAAAATATTATGGACTTTGATTACTGGGCCAAAAAAAATCCTGAAGGGATTTCTCAGGAGTTGCTAGAACCAGCAGATCAAGAAGTCACTTGTGCCGTTTACCGTGATATGGCTGGGCAAACCGCAACTTTGCTTATGTTAAGAAAGCTAACCGGAGGCTTAACTGGTTGGGCGAAGGTAATCAATGATCCGCAAGCTTTGGAATTATGCGAGAAAATTGCCATAGGGCTGGATCTTAAGGGAAGTATGAATATTCAAATGAGATTGACGCAGTGCGGTCCACGGGTCTTTGAGATAAATCCAAGATTTTCATCTACCGTTCTAATGAGACACCGAGTAGGGTTTTCAGACGTCCTTTGGGCTGTTTCAGAGGCTGAAGGGAAGCCGATTCATTATCCGCATATTCAGGGCGACATTCAGATGGCTCGTACGCAGGGTGCGGTTATTTTAAATAAAGTATCCTCTGTTAAAAAGTGATTACGATAGAAAATACAAAAATAGGCGTAGCTAGTAAGCCCTTTATCATTGCCGAAATGTCAGGAAATCATAACCAATCCTTGGAGCGGGCACTGGAGATTGTTGAGGCCGCAGCTAGGACAGGGGCGCACGCGATCAAGCTTCAGACATATACCGCCGATACCATGACACTTGACCTGAAAGAGCGTGAATTCTTTATTTCAGATGAGAAGAGCCCTTGGAAGGGCCAAAGCCTCTACGACCTTTATAAAACTGCACATACTCCGTGGGATTGGCATAAGCCCATCTTCGCTCATGCGAGAAAACTCGGGCTCATCTGCTTCAGTACACCTTTTGATGAAACGTCGGTGGACTTTCTAGAAAAATTGGGGTCACCGGCCTATAAAATCGCATCATTTGAGAACACCGACATTCCGTTGATCCGGCGCGTGGCGGCCACTGGGAAGCCCTTAATTATTTCTACTGGAATGGCTACTCAGGAAGAATTGGATGAATCAGTAAAAGCGGCACGTCAAGCAGGCTGTATAGATCTTGTTCTACTCAAATGCTCAAGCACTTATCCCGCAACACCTGAAAACAGCAACCTACTCACAATTCCCCACCTCAGGGAGAGGTATAGGTGCGAGGTTGGTCTTTCCGATCATACCCTTGGAATTGGAGTAGCCATATCAAGCGTCGCCCTAGGGGCTACCGTGATCGAAAAGCATTTCACCCTCAAGCGTTCGGATGGAGGAGTGGACAGCGCATTCTCCATGGAACCTCACGAAATGAAGCAACTTGTCGAAGAAATAGGTAGGGCCTGGGAATCAATGGGGAAAGCCTATATTGGCCCAACAGAAGTGGAAAAGTCGTCCATTAAATTTCGGAGATCTCTTTACATCGTCAAAGACCTGAAGGCAGGAGATCTGCTGACCAAAGAAAATGTCCGTGCGATACGTCCTGGACTCGGACTCTCTCCCAAGCATCTGGATCAAATATTGGGGAAAAAGATCAAAAATGACGTTAAGATGGGTACGGCTCTGGCGTGGAGCCTGCTTGGCTGAAAATGCAATATACCATTTTGCACGTCATTTTCGGACGCAAAAAACATTAATCAATAAATCAATAATCATTAAAAGTGTGGAGACGAGCCTTATTCAGACAGAACGATTCTTGCTAAAAACTTTAACAGAGGAAGATGTGTCAGACAGATATCTTGGGTGGCTCAATAATGAAGGAGTACGATCATTCATTACTGCGGCTAAAAGAACATAAACAATCACAAGCTTGCGGGAATATGTGCGAATACAGAGCGCCCGACCGGACACGCTATTCTTAGGGATATTTGCCAAGGACAACAACTTGCATGTAGGAAATATTAAGTATCAACTGGTTTATTCACGAAAAAGTTATGCGGTCATGGGAATTCTGAAAAGAGATGCTGCTTATCGTGGCTTAGGGGGTGGCATCAGCAGAGGTCAAGGAAAAAGCCATCTGGTTAAAAAGGCATCGAAATATCAACCAAATCGTTCTTGGAGTACACAAAAAGAATGAAGTGGCAATTCGGGCGAACAAGAAGGCCGGATTCCAGATTGCGTCTACGCCCCATATTCCAATGTCCGCAGACAATTTAGCAACCATGGTCTGGAATATATGAACATTCCGGTAATCACGGAATATATTAAGCTGCGCAAACGTCGCACGATCTCAGCTATGATGCGCGGATATCGACTGCTTAAAGCGCGCAACAAACTGGCACGCATCATGGAGACTCAGATTGCCTTGGTTGAAATGCCACTAGGCATATCTCAAAGAAAAATATCTAAGTTTCTTTTCGGGGCCGCTACAAATAAAGCTAACGAAGCAATCCGCGACTTTTTGATAATAATAGTTGGAATGTATTCGTTAAACAAAAGCCTGCTCGTTAGTATAGGGAAGAAAAAAGGTCAGATCGTTCATCCTCTGCCCAAAATATGGAGGGAAAGAATACGATCACTTGGATGGAGAGTGTCAGAGATCAAATCCGTTTTGATGTGGCAGGGCTTTTTATTCCTTTGTTTTGGTTATGGTGGGTTTCTTTTAACTAAAAAACTACTTTTGGGCACAATACCCAGTTTTCGTAAAATACCGGAGAATACTGAAAGGAGCGTTTATTTCGCAGGATTGACAAAGAACAATCTACCGCAACGAAATAATGGCGAGCATTACGATGTTATTTCATGGTATTTGCAGTGGCAGGGAAGACAAACGAGAATTCAAACCATCGGCCATAATGTAAAAGGTATCCCAGAATTTAAATTTCAAGGTGTCAATATTCGGTTTTCAGACCCACTAGCTTCAATTGGAGGAATAGAATCAACTTTCCGGCTTTTTGTTTGGGGCTGTGGTGCTGTAGGCATATGTCTAGCTGATTGGTTAAGGGGTCGATGGTGGAGCCCTTTAATGTTTGCTCAATGTGTGCAAGCCTTCATCGCAAAGCACCAGCCCACTTTTGCAGTCGATTACTTGTTCCACAACTCTGGGTCAAGAAAACCATTATGGCTGTATGAGGTTGAGGCGAATGGCGCAAAATCAACTTTTTATTTTTATTCCACGAACTGCGACTCGTTTAAAACAAAAGAGGGCTACCAGTCAACCCCAGCTTACTACCGAAACATGAATTGGAGTAAGTATCTTGTATGGGATCAGGAGCAGGCAAATTTCGTTCGCAGGTGTGTTGGAAATCAGGCCAAGGCTGAAATTGTAGGAGCGGTCTGGTGCGCCGATTCATCGGCCATCTTGCCGGACCTAACTTCTCGAACAGTCGCCGTTTTCGGCGTCCGGCCGAGACGTAAATCTATCTATGTAGAGTTAGGTGATTCCTTGGAATACTACACGCCTGCCATTGGAATTAAGTTTCTAAATGATATACACGGCGTAGTGGTTCAAAATGATTGGATCATGGCGTGGAAGGGGAAAAGGAAGCTACCCCAAACCCAAAATTGGCAAATTGCCAAATCCTATGATTCGGCATGTGAAAAATTGGCGTCCTCTCCAAATATGTTAGTTATTGATCCAGATGTTGCCGCAACTCGCTTGATTAAAAAAAGCACGTTGGTCATATCCACGCCATTCACTTCAACCGCACTTCTTGCCAGAGATATTGGAAAACCTTCCTACTACTACGACCCATCTGGTATCATTCAGAAAGATGACCGCGCGGCGCATGGAATTCCTGTTATTTCGAGTGTCGATGAGCTGCAGGAAATATTTATGCTAAAATTGTAAAAGTTTTCCGACGCTCCCATTGAAAAGTATCTAAAAAAAACTGTGTATTTAAACTTTTGCAAGCCCTTCATTTTCTTAGTCAATTTAAATCCTTCATAGACTACATAGTCTAATTTTAATATACTACACACATGCCAATAGCTCTAATAACCACGTACCCTTTTGGGGATCGCAACGGATTTCCATTGGAAATGCTGGAAGCAAATGGGGTGGACTATCGGCTGAATCTGTTAAACAGAAAATTAACCGAAGACGAGCTAATTGGAATGGTGACAAATGTGGGAGTTATTATTGCAGGAACCGAACCGATTACAGCAAAGGTGATGGAGAGTGCTCCAAATCTTAAGCATATTTCGAGAGTAGGTGTGGGTCTCGACAATGTTGACCTGGTTGCTGCGGAAAAGAGGGGAATCAAAGTGTCTTATACTCCTGACGCACCAGCCCCGGCAGTGGCAGAACTTACCATCGGCCTAATGCTCAGCCTTTTGCGAAATATTCATGTCGCTAATTCAGCAATGCACCAAGGCAAGTGGAATCGATACTTCGGACGTAGAATTGCCGAGGTTACAATCGGAGTCATCGGTGTGGGCCGGATCGGAGCTCGGGTACTTCGCCGAACGCAAGGATTTGGAACCCCAAGACTCCTGGTCAACGATGTCTTGCCCACGCTTGAGCTCAACCGAGAGTTTAAGTTGGAGTGGGTCTCTAAAGACATAATTTTCAGACAGGCTGACATGATCAGCCTGCATGTTCCGCTCACGCTTAAGACGAAGGACCTCGTGGGTGTCAAAGAGCTGGGCATGATGAAACCCGATGCTTTCTTGATTAACACCAGCCGAGGAGGGGTAGTGGATGAAAAAGCTCTCTACCACGCTTTAAAAGAAAACAAAATCGCTGGCGCGGCTATTGATGTATTTGAAAAAGAACCTTACCAAGGCCCCCTTGCCGAGCTAGGAAACTGCCTACTTACCTCCCACATGGGATCGATGAGCTTGGATTGTCGTACACGAATGGAGATCGAGGCGACGGAAGAAGCCATCCGATTCCTGCTTGGGAAACCCTTGCTCAGTCCAGTTCCCAAAGAAGAATACGATTTGCAAAGAGAGTTTGGGAGCAGCAGCGAGAGTTGAGTGTTCTTATCCCTTTCTGGCAGCCAACCCGCATCAAGGAGCTATGTCTTTTAAGGAAGCTACTCAGATTTTAAATATGAAACCGCGCTTACGAAAACTAATTGCCTTGGTCTCACAGCTTCTCGGCGCCACCCGCATAGGCGAAGCGGTGCTGGAGGCGATCATTCAAGGGGGGATGGAGAGAGCCCAAGGCGTGTCCAGCCGGGGAGTGAGCCTCCGGTTTACGGTACCCAACCGAATCAACCGATTTCGGGCAAAAAGTTTCGCCACCAAGGAGCCGGAAACCCTAGACTGGATAGACCAGTTGCCCCAAGGCTGTACGCTCTGGGATGTCGGGGCAAATGTGGGTCTCTACTCGATCTATGCGGCCAAAAAGAGGGAATGCCGAGTAGTCGCTTTTGAGCCCTCCGTTTTCAATCTGGAGCTTTTGGCCCGAAACCTTTTTCTGAATGAATTGCAGGACCGAGTGAGCATCGTGCCTTTGGCCTTGAGCGATAAGCTGGCGGTAAACCAAATGCGAATGACCACCACGGAGTGGGGAGGTGCGCTATCCACTTTTGGTCAGAACTATGGGTGGGATGGACAAGCCTTAGCCCAGACTTTCTCATTTCCAACCTTGGGCATCAGCATGGACGAGGGGATCAGCCTGTTGGGGCTTCCCGCTCCCGACTTCATCAAAATGGACGTGGATGGAATTGAGCACATCATTCTTCGCGGCGGCTCAGGAGTTATCTCCCGAATCCGAGGAATTCTAGTTGAGATCAACGATGGATTTGAGGAACAAGGGATGGAGGCCGAACAGATCTTAAGGGCAGCCGGACTACGACGGCAGGCAAAGCTTCATGCTCCCATGATTGCCAACTCCGCTTTTGCACAAGTTTATAACCAGATTTGGGTCCGAGATTAAATCGACTGGCAGTGTCTTTCACGGGAATTTTGAACCCATCACCGAAAGACCAAGGCAATCGAGACTTTCTTGAAAAATCCAGAAAAAAGCCATTGGATGTATGCTAATTGGCGATTCCGCGGCAGGTCTTGAGGGCATAGCATGGTCAAACCTTCTTTCTTTTGCGCAGGAATCAATATAATGGAGCATCAATAACGAAGGGGTCACTGGAATACGTTTCTGACCTGAAAAATTTATGAACAAACTTAAGGCCATTCACGCGATTCGTAATAAAATGAAACGCGGTCAACTCACCATCGGAAGCTGGATGCAAATCCCGCACGGATCCGTGGCTGAAATCATGGGCGCAGCTGGTTATGACTGGGTTGCTGTGGATATGGAGCATGGGTCAGTCAGCGTTGCGCAGCTTCCGGATCTATTCCGCGCTCTGGAACTGGGAAACACCTTGCCACTTGTGCGTGTCGCCGAGGGTGCGGCAAGAGAATGCCAACAGGCACTGGATGCTGGGGCGGGGGGCATTATCGTGCCCAATATCAAAAGCGCGGACCACTTGATAGCCGTTCGTGACGCCTGCCGTTGGCCCCCAGCGGGAAAAAGGGGGGTGGGTTTTAGTCGCGCCAATCTGTTCGGCGACAACTTCAGGTCCTATACGCAAGAAGCCCAGGCACCATTGCTCGTGGCGATGTTGGAGGATGTCCGGGCCTTGGACGAACTGGATTCTATAATGGCAGTGGAGGGTTTGGATGCGGTTCTCCTCGGTCCCTACGACCTGTCGGCGTCCCTCCACCAGACGGCCAAGTTTGATCATCCGAATTATCTTCGAGCCCTCAAAACCATTCTCCGGAAAGCGCAGACTTTTCGAATTCCTTTGGGAATCCATGTGGTTGAGCCCTCGACCACCGAGTTAAAAAAAAGGATCAGGCAAGGATTCAGGTTCCTGCCATTTTCCATGGATAGCGTCCTGTTAAGAAAAGGGTTGGAGCGAAAAAATTAATGTTGCGGACCGTGGTCAATCGTTTCCTCGTCAAAATCAAATGCTCGGGAAACGTCTCGATTGGCAAAAATACTTTTATCAGAGCAAGGGATCTTGTGATCGGAAGGAATGCCAAGGGTAAAATTAGTCTGGGCGAACACTCTGTCTGCAGGGCACAGCTCTATAGTTTTATGGATCAAGGGCGGATAGAAATTGGGGACTACTGTTTTTTGGGGCAGAATTCCAAAATTTGGGCCTTGGAAAGAATCACTATCGGCGACCGGGTCATGATTTCCCACAACTGTTTCATCGTGGACAACTTCACCCACCCAATCGACCCTGCGGAGAGGCACGCGCAATATTTGGGAAAAAGCGGTCTGGGAAAGATGATCCAGCCCGATCTTCAGCCTCTCCCGATAATAATTGAGGATGACGTTTGGGTTGGAGCCAATGCGATTCTTCTCCCTGGCGTCCAAGTTGGGCGGGGGGCCGTCATCGGTGCTGGGGCGGTGGTGACGAACCCGATTCCTCCAGGTGTTTTGGTCGTTGGCAACCCCGCGCGGGTGGTGAAGAAATTATAGGGTTTGCCAGTGAAAGTGCTTCCCACCTGCCCTCTTTGCACCGCCGAGCCGCATATGCAAGAGCTTGTTACAGATCAAGTTTTTGGCTCCAGGGATAAAACAAGCGCCTTTTACCACTGTCAACGGTGCGATGTCAGGTTCCAGCATCCCGGACTGACGCCGGAACAGGAAAAAAAATTCTACGCAGAGGAATTTGAGGCCTTCATGGAAAGTCGAGCCGGGACCGCGGGAGGCTGGCAATCCGCGGAAGAGCATGTTCGGGCGAATGAGCCGAACCGGGTACGCCGGATGGACTATCTGCAGTCCTTGATTCCCCCTAGGAGCAGGATTCTTGAAGCCGGGTGTTCCTCTGGATTTATGCTTTATCCTCTAATTGGCGCGGGTCATTCCTGTGTGGGGGTGGAGCCTTCCGGAAAGTTCTCGGAATTTTTAAAACAAAAGGGGATCCATGCCTTACCCTCCGTGGAGGAACTTGTCCGGACGGATCTTCGCGGCACCTTCGACTTAGTCATGCACTTCTTTGTGCTGGAGCATATCGCCGAACCGCGGCCGTTTCTGCGGCAGCAGCTGGATCTTCTGAAGCCCGGAGGCACCCTGGTTTTTGAAATTCCCAATGTGGCGGATCCTTTGCTTGGCGTTTACCAGATTCCGGCCTTTGGCCGTTTCTACTGGTCGGTCGCCCATCCTTGGTATTTCAGCGAGAAATCCCTCCGTCACCTGCTGGTCTCGGTGGGGGTGCCTTTCGAGATCCGGAGGGACCAACGGTACGACCTTTCGAACCACATGGTTTGGGCCCGGGACGGCAAACCCGGCGGGATGGGGCAGTTTTCACGCATTTTCGGAAATGAACTAGATCGTCTCTACAAGCAATCCCTCATTCAGGCCGGAACTTGCGATACCTTGATCGGGATCCTGCGAAAGCCGAAGTAACTTGGATAAAATTCTCATAACTGGCGTCGGCGGATTTATTGGTTCCCATGTTGCTAGGCGCTTTCTTGCCGAGGGTTGCTCCGTGGTCGGTGTCGACGACCTCTCTGGCGGAAAACGTGAGAACATTCCGGATGGGGTTCAATTTATTCAGGGCGATCTCAAGGATCCGGCTACGATAAAGCGACTCCCCACCGACTGCCGACAAATCCTACATCTTGCGGGACAGTCATCTGGTGAAATCAGTTTCGATGACCCCGTTGCTGATCTCGAAATGAATGTGATCTCCACATTGCGTCTAATTGATTATGGAATACGGCATGGCGCTGAGCGGATTATTTACGCAAGTTCAATGTCTGTGTATGGATCAGTCCCAGATGCCCCAATTAGCGAATCTCATAATGCAAAACCTTTGTCGTGCTATGGAGTCGGGAAACTTTCCTCCGAAGGCTATCTCCGCGTATATCAAAACAGGCTACCGTTTGTTGCCATGAGAATGTTCAATGTGTATGGACCTGGACAGGATCTAAGAAACTTGCGGCAGGGAATGGTCAGCATTTACCTGGCGCAAGCTTTGGTTTCTGGTCGGATTGAAGTAAAGGGTAGCCTAGAACGATTCAGAGACTTTATATACATTGATGATGTTGTTGAGGCCTGGTATCGCGCATCTACGCGAAGCGAACCAATAAATAATGTAATTAATATCGGAACTGGAATTCGAACAAGCGTTAGTGAGCTGCTCAGATCTATTCACGATCTACTCCCTAACAGCACCTCCTTTATTTGTGGCTCTACTATGGGGGACCAATCTGGTATTTATTCGAACACTGATACAATGAGAAACCTTTTAGGATATGAGGCAACCACGCGACTCGATCGCGGGCTGCAGGTATTTCTTGCGGCGGCAAGAGCCCAAATATAGACACCAGCCAATAAGCCTACTCTCTTGAAAATTCTAGCTCTTATACCCGCCCGAATGGGTAGTAGTAGATACCCCGGCAAGCCAATGGCTCGCATACTTGGCAAGCCGATGATCGGTCATGTCTTTGAACGTGTGTCGAAATCTACACAACTGAGAGCGACTGCGGTCGCGACATGTGACAAGGAGATCTTTGAATACATTGAATCGATTGGTGGCACTGCGGTCATGACAAGTGACCGGCATGAGAGGGCCTCGGATCGGTGCGCCGAAGCGCTCGGTATACTTGAAAAAATGAGCAAGACAAAGTATGATATCGTAGTGCTTGTCCAAGGGGATGAACCGATGACGCACCCCGAAATGATTGATGAAGCGCTGGCTCCGATGTTGAAGAACTCGAAGATTCAGATTACCAACTTGTTGGGAAAGATTGCTACCATCGAAGAGTTTGAAGATCGGAACTGCATCAAGGTGGTCTGTGATCTTGAGGGGAATGCACTTTATTTTTCCCGCGAACCCATTCCGACACGTTGTAAAACAGATACGATTCCGATGGGCAAGCAGGTTTGTGTCATTCCATTCCGCCGAAACTTTCTCTTGGAGTATACTCGCATGACCCCCACGCCACTAGAAGTAGCTGAGTCGGTGGATATGATGCGGGTTTTAGAGCACGGCATGAAAGTTCGCATGGTTCCGACCAGGCACGCGACCTACTCAGTGGATACTCCACAAGATCTTCACCGCCTTGAAAAAATCATGGCGATAATGCCGCCTCTTTAAAAAAACTGTCCTGACAAAAAACTTCAACCAGAAAACTATCCTCATCTGGGATAGTGATGGCGAACCGCCCGCAGGGGATTGGCTGACTGTTCTCTGGCGCAGTTACGACACAAAAGGACGGGAAAATGTAGTCTCTATCCCAGGTCTTGTTGAGGAGGACTCCGAAAGTTTACGATCACGGTATTTGGAGTGGATCTATGATCTTGGCGAAACGAAAATCAAAGGGAAACGAATCGTAGATCACCTAGAGATACGACCAGAATTAAGTTACTGGTGGATGACATTACTAGCACAGAAATGTACCTATGCGGCATCGCCAAATATCTACCATGCAATACGACTCCTGGCATTTGAAGATTTCTTTCGTTCGCTTAATGTGCTAAAAATAAAGGTTGTAACTAACAATCGAGCACTCGCCACCGAACTCCGCTGTTGGTGCTTTGAGGAAAAGCGCGAATTTGATTTGACCCTGTTAAAACCCTGTTTGTCAGCATTGGTGAATATGCGCATAATCATAAACCGTTTTCCTAAACCTGTTTTAGGTTTCTGTTTGATTGTTCTGTACTACGTTCGCCGATTGAGGCTACAAGGACAAGATGTGCCGGCACGGAAAGCATTTTATGATGGCATTATGTTATTTGACATTCTCACTCATTTAAAAAAGCCAGCAGCAGATGTCACAACGTTTCAATCTGGCTATTGGACGGAGCTCCCGAACCTGATAAAGAAACTTGGTCTAAGGGCAAACTGGGGGCATTTCTTTTACAAGCACCACGCGACACCGAATACTATCAGTGCTGAAAATCTAGTTGGGGTACTTAATAAGAATACAACAGAAAAGCATTTCCTGATTGATGCCCATTTTGATCTTAAGTGTTTAATTAGAACGCTATTCGACTTTTGTATACTTATCTGGAAGGGGTTTTCTATAAGGCAATTTCCAATCTGTTTTCCGCAAGGTTCGCGATTTTCATTCAGGCACATTCTAAGAAACGATTGGAAGGTGTCGCTATTTGGGAAATCTGCAGCAGGACCGCTTTGCCAGCTCAACGTCCTTGAAGCATTTCTATGTTCTATTCCCAAACAGCGTATGGGCATTTATATTCAAGAAAATCAGCCTTGGGAAATTGCATTGCTATACGCTTGGAGATTAAGCGGGCATGGCATGATCATTGGCACCCCCCACACAACTATCCGTTTTTGGGATCTGCGATATTTTTACGATAGTAGAACATTTAAAAACAAAAAACAAAACTCGCTTCCGAGCCCTGATAAAATTGCGGTTAATGGGCCGATAGCCCGTGCAGCTTATAATACGGGTTTAGGACCAACAGATCGCCTCATTGAAGTGGAAGCACTGCGATTTATTGAAACAAAAAAAACAAACATTCAAGTTGAAAGTTTAAGTTCAAATAATTCGATCGAAAATCGGAGGCCTGTCTTCTTGGTAGCTACAGACCTACTTGATTCCAACACTACAATTCAACTTGAATGGGTAGGTAAAGCGGCAAAAGCTAATAAAAACAATTGGAGAATAGTTGTTCGCCCACACCCAGCTTCCAATTTCTCCGGAAAAAGATATCCGCAGTGGCAAGATTCGGTAGACAGAGGTGATCTATCGGAGCTGTTAAAGCGTGTAGACGTAATCTTTTGTAGCAATGCTTCATCAATTGCAGTTGATGGATTCCTGGCAGGAAAGCCAATTTTAACAATGGTCAATGGCAGGACATTCAACTTTAGTCCGCTTAGAGACCTTGACAGCAGTACAAAAATTTCTTCTGTGGAAGAACTTCAGGCAGCCATATCCAAAATTACATTTGACAAGGTAAACATACCGTTTGATTATTTCTATCTTTCGAAAGATCTCCGCAGATGGAAGAGATTACTTATTAAAAAATCCGTTGACGAGAAGTTGGTTGGCTTGCCTTCTTAGTGACACTAATAATCAATAATCTAAAAATGTCGAAGAGCATGTTTATACAATATATCCCGTGCGAAACCTTATTTCGTCTTTACTATCGAGCTTGCCTGATGGTGGCGGGGGCATTTTCTGTTGCCATTCTCCTATTTGGAAAACTGAACTTTGTCGTCGTGTCCGCTTTGGGATTCACTTTGTTCATCATTGCATTTCGCTGGATTTTACGACGGTCCGTCGATCCTTTCGTACTGATCTTTCTCACTTTCAGCATGGTTTACATTGAACTGCCCGTCGTATTAATGGCTTCCCGATACCCGGATTATTTTCCCACAGATGGACTGAATCTAATGCCTCTCACTCCCTCAGAATTTATCCTCGCGCAAGCGCTGGCGATGTTGGCAATCTTTTACATCGCGTCCTTCTGTGCGATTAAGGCAATTGTTTTAAAAAATCATGAGGGTTATTCACTGCCCTCATTTCTAAAACACAAAACTGCGCCGTATCTTGCTATTGCATTAATTATCTATGGCGAAATATATGACAACCTTTTCTCGGTATTCGTTACAAAAGTTTCTGGAAATATAATAGGCGAGCTTTCTCGATTTATTACTAACGACGCTGCACTGTTCTTAGCGATGTTTTTGATGCTAAACCAGACAAGGGTGCGCAGGGGCCGCCACTTGTCGGATAAGACAACCTTGCTGTATTTCCTGCTAACGGGGGGTTATATTGTTTACAGGACAATTAGCGGAAGCAAAGGTGCTATGATTATAATATTTAGTTTGGCATTTATTTATCCATTGGCTCTACTTGGGCGGGTTCGTGGCCAGAAGATTCTCCTCCCTTCACCAATCGTGGCTATTTCTGCCTTGACAATTCTACCTTTCACCTATGCGATTGGCTATATCTTCCGGCTGGCGAGGAATTATGAGGGTCGATTCACATTCTCTGAGGCGCTTTCTTATAGCCTGGAAAATCTGGGTACTATCTCCCTACTCCTTGAAGCCATAGGAGATCGTCTTTCCGCCGCTTTTAACCGTTATATTTTAATTTTCTCAAACTATTGTGAAAACGGCTTTACAGATTCCGTAAAAGCCTTGCCACGGTATATCTTTGAAAACCTTCTCAACCTGCTTCTGCCTGGAACCCCCTTCCCGGACTCCTATTATATGAGCAGCATGCAACTCGAAAAAATTCTATTAGACGAACCTTTTATTTATGGCGATACAGCACAACTTCTTGCATCTTTAAATACACAGCCATTTACGGCCTTTGGAATTAGTATATTATTCGCAGGTGTGCTGGGACCCCTGCTGTTTTTCTTATTCATCGTAATCCTTCGCCTTTTGTATAACAAAACGAAGTTCTGGGGTTCTCTTTTTACTATTATTCTTTTTGATCTAACTTTAAGCTGCTATGGCATTGACCCAGCTGTACAGCTTACTTTCCTTTGGCTTTGTACGATGCTTTTTCTTTCATTTCTAACGCGTGTTTCTTCATATAAAGTTCTTTAGTTCCTGCAAAACGCTAGCGGTCAAAAAACATAGCTCTGTGACATATAAAAACCATCACGGTAGCTGTTCAGATAGACCTTTCTTGGCCGGCAGGTCTTTTAGGGCATTGCCGTTCCCCGCCTGACACCATCCTTGGGAAGCGATGCAAATTACGAATAGCTTTTGTAGCTCTGACTTAGCAGTAGTTGTTCCAACTAGAAATCGGCCAATTCAGGTCAAAAAGTTACTGGCTAGCTTGGCTGCTCAAGGCATGCGGCCTGGCTCAGTCATTCTGGTCAATTATAGCGGGAATATCGAACCGGTTATTGCTGAGTTCAAGGATCGCTTGAGTGTAACCTACATTCAAAGCACTGTTCCGGGACAGATTCATCAAAGAAATATTGGCATCAAGGCGGTTAGTTCTAACTACCGGCTGGTGGCATTTTTAGATGACGATATTGTCTTAGCGGATGATGCCTTCGAGCGAATAATCGATTTCTGGAATAAGGTTCCCTCTAATACCGCTGGCGTTGGATTCAACATCGTTAATTGTTCTCCATTCAGGCATTCTCCTTTTCGCGTTTTTTTAAGATTAAGCTCCAAATCACCTGGAAAAGTACTTAAATCGGGATATAATGTAAGCATTCAGAATGTGGCGCAGGACGTCCAGACAGAATGGTTAGGGGGTGGTTTTACTGTTTGGAGCGATAGGATACTTCGCAGATACAAACAGGATGACTTGCAAACAGGTTGGGCAATTGGAGAAGATCTTAGATTTAGCTACCCAATCGGGAAAAAGTTTCCATTGTTTATATGCTCTCAAGCGAAGGTGCGGCACGAGCACGAAAATGATCATACTTTGACAGTAGGAAAGTATTTTTATAAGGGATATAAAAGTGTTGCGTCAACACTATATTTTGTTCAGCTGCATCCTCATGACTTTTCGATAATTGCCTGTCTTGGTATGTTAATCGGAAAATGTTTTGCACGCCTATCCCTAGCTTGTGTTCGTTATGAAAAAGACTCATTTGCAAAAGCGCTTGGAGAAGCGGTCGGAATATGCCAGTGCACTTTAGCTCTAATTCAGCGAAAAAATATTAGAACGAAGCTTGAAGATTAGAGCCGATAACACTTAAAAGAATTATGCCGCTGACGCGACAAAGAGTCGTAGCAATTACTGGCGGAACTGGTTTTATCGGAAGCCGCTTAGTCCGCAGACATCTAAACAAAGGGGACGCTGTCAGAATCTTAACTCGAAGGGGCTCGAGGCAATGCGAGATATTGGCTGGGACGCAATTATTTTATGGAGACATTGTAAATGATACTGATGTGTTGCGCAGATTCGCAAGGGGAGCTGATATATTATATCATTGTGCAGCAGAAATATATGATTCTACAAATATGAATGCAGTGACATTAACTGGAACTAAAAACCTTTTCATGGCAGCAAATGGAAATATTGGCCATTGGGTTCAACTTAGCAGTGTCGCCATTTATGGAGTGCAACCTGCCGGCGTTGTTTTCGAGAATACTAAACCTAATCTGAAGAAAACCTATGCAACTACTCTATCAAAGCTGAATGCTGAAAATATCTTAACCAGCTCAATTAGAAAAAGTGAATTTACATATTCTATTCTTAGGCCTTGCAAAGTATATGGCAAAGAAATGCGCAGTTCTTCTTTAAGGAATCTTGTCAGTCTGATTGAGAGGGGTTTATTCTTCTTTATTGGTCAGGCTGGGGCCCAGGCGAACTATGTTCATGTTGAGAATGTGGTCGAAGCACTCTATTTATGCGGCACGATGCAAAATGCCCATGGTAGAGCGTTCAATCTAAGCGAAGGAGTATCCCTGGAAAGGTTTGTCGGAGAAATTGCGAAGGCCAGGGGCGTAAAAATGCCATCACTGCGAATACCACGGCGACCAGTTGATTTACTTGTGAATGTATGTGCTCATCTTATTCCCCAATTCCAAAACACTTCTGCAACGCTTGCGGGATTGCTTTCTCGCACTCAGTACAACTCAGATGCAATTCAACAAAGCCTAGACTACGAGGCAATAGTTTCATTAAGCGAAGGAATACAGGACCTCATGGGATAAAGATAGTTTTTTTATTAATGGTGTCTTGCTCTTGATGTGTTTGTATTTTAAAGATTACCGCTTGCTTTCCTGCAATGCTATTTTCGCATCACGCATTTATTGCCTGAAATGCCGATGGGGGATGATCTTCACTTCTTTATTTAATATGAAGTGAAGGGTTGAGTTTATAACTTGCCAATCGAGGGTATTTTGAAGGCCACATGCGTTTGCCGCTTACCAGAGGCCGTCTGGCGTCGCTTACCAACTGATCACGATATTCATCAGACCGGATTGTCCAGGCGCTCGGATTCTCTTTTGCCAAATCCATGCCAGAAGGAATTGAGGATGTGGTGAGGGCCTCACTTTGAGCAATTGCGGGCAGATCAAACCCGCTCGAATTTGTTTCGTCGTTGCTGTTCCATTCACCGCCAATGCATTCTTGTCTCGGCACATCTTGGCCCTAGCACGAAAGCACAACGTCGCGATTGCATTAAACAGTTTAGTTCAAGACCTTCGCCCAGAGCTTAGGCAAACCCGAATTCACAGGTTCTGTATCGTGAGGAAAATCGCGCCCTTCCGCGATCTCGTAGCACTCATCTCCTTATGGAATCTCTTTAGGCGGGAGCGTTTTGATATTATTCACTCGATGTCTCCCAAGGCGGGCCTACTGGCAACGGTTGCAGGGTTTCTGGCCAGTGTACCTGTACGGATTCACTGGTTCACCGGCCAAGTATGGGCCACAAAGCGCGGGTTGATGCGTATCTTGCTAAAGACGATGGATAAAATCACTTCACGCTGTGCGACTGATTTACTATCGGACAGCCATTCACAGGCTAAGTTTCTTACAACAGAGAAAGTAACATCAACAGGTAAAATTCAAGTGCTTGCGAGTGGGTCCACATGTGGCGTTGACATCCTACGGTTCCATCCTGATTTGGAGACTCGAAATCGGATTAGAGCGGGGCACGGGATTCCCGATGAGGCTACGATCGCCCTTTTTGTAGGCAGAATGCAGCCTGAAAAAGGCATTCGGGAATTATGTGCTGCATTTCTTGCAGCCGCAAAGTCCTGTCCGAATCTTCATCTTATGCTGGTTGGCCCTGACGAGGCTGGCATGGAAAAATACATTCGAACGGTATTGGCAGAGGCAACCAAGAAACTGCATTGGGTAGGATTAGCGGATAAACCTGAGGAATACATGGCCGCAGCAGACTTTCTGATTCTACCGAGCTATCGAGAAGGATTCGGGTCTGTAGTGATCGAAGCAGCCGCCTGCGGAATTCCTAGCATCGGCACTAATATTTATGGGTTGTCAGATGCAATTATCGATGGAGTAACTGGATTCCTAGTCCCAGTCGCTAATGCAAAGGCGCTCCAGGCTGCAATCCTGCGGCTATCAGTCGATGTAGTAAAACGGAAGGAAATGGGGGAGCGTGCATTGACCCGTGTACTAACGTCCTTCCGCCAAGAGATACTTGTGGAGGCTCTTCTGAAATACTACGAGTGCATACTTCACGCCAATAAAACGATGATGGATAGAGAAAGGACAGTAAGGAAATTAGTAGTTTAAGCCTGAGCTAAAGTCAGAAGATTAAAAAATGAGTGGGGTAGAAATTTTGGCGATCCAATAAGAACAAAAAAAACGATGATTTATCTAAACAAAATTCTTCCAGTAATCTGTCTGCCGATCGGATTTACGATGGTTCTGGTTGGAGTGGGACTGATTTTAAGAAAAAGAGTCCTATGCTGGATTGGGCTGGGGCTTCTTCTTTTGCTGAGCACGGGATTCGTCAGCGGGAAACTGATGAAGTGGGTAGAGGGGGTGGAAAATAGGAATGCCATCGAGGATGTGAAAACCGCCGAAGCAATCGTTGTCTTAAGCGGAATGATTGAGGAGCGAAAGAACGCCCCGCTCGGCGAGTGGTCGGGTGCGGTTGACAGATTTGAAGGCGGATTGGATCTTTTCAAGGCTGGCAGAGCACCCCTGCTAATTTTTACGGGGGGATGGGTGTCGTGGATACCTAATGCGAAGCCCGAAGGGGAAATTCTAGTGCAAAGGGCCGTCAATCTGGGAGTTCCGAAAGATAAGATTCTGGTAACAGGGAAAGTTCAGAATACCGAAGAAGAAGCGATTGCTGTGGCTCAACTATGCAGTAGGAGGTTGGTTGAAGGTAGGAAGCCGAGGATCATTCTTGTGACAAGTGCATTTCATATGAGAAGAGCCGAAATGCTATTTCGGAAAAGTGGATTTGAGGTGACGCCGTTTCCAGTTGATTTACAGACCTCGGAGAACAGCGGGATTACGCCTCTCAGCTTTCTGCCATCTGTCCAAGCATTGGCTAGGAGTGAGACAGCGATAAGGGAGATGATCGGACTCGCGTATTATTGGGTTTTGGGGAGGTGAGAAATTGGTCAATGGGGATTAGAGATTGGTTAATGGGGATTAGGGAGTTGGTCCCCGCGGTTGCGGGACGCGCCAACGCGCGGATTAGTGATTAGAGATTGGTGAGTGGTAATTGGGCCCCGCAGTTGCGGGACGCGCTCACGCGCGGATTAGAGATTGGTGGCTGGGGAAGTTTTTCTCACGCAAAGGTCGCAAAGGTCGCAAAGGGCGCGAAGGAGTGGTGGGTGGGGAGTGGGGAGTGGGGAGTTGGTTCCCGCGGTTGCGGGACGCGCTCACGCGCGCTTACGCGCGGATTAGGGATTGGAGGAAGATCGCGCAGGACTACGCATTGATGGATGTACGATAGTAAGTCAGTGGGTGGTAAACCTTTAAACTTTATGAAACGAATCTTTGATCTGCTAGCAGCGCTAGGGTTGATGATGATCGTTGCGCCACTTTTTCTTTTAGTGGTGCTGGCGGTCAGGCTGACTTCTGTTGGACCGGTCCTATTCCGTACTCAGCGAGTTGGCAAAGGCAACAAACTGTTTGCGATGTATAAATTCCGCACGATGCAAATGGACACGCCGCAAGTGGCAACCCATCTCTTGAAGGAACCTGATCAATTCCTCACTCCGATCGGAAAACTTCTTCGCCGTACTAGCCTCGATGAGCTGCCGCAGCTGGTCAATGTACTACGCGGCGAAATGTCGCTAGTTGGGCCTAGGCCAGCTTTGTTCAATCAGGATGATCTGATTGCCTTACGAACTGCGGGAGGAGTAGATGCGCTAATTCCAGGAATTACGGGTTGGGCGCAGGTCAACGGACGGGACGAGCTACCGATTCCAGAAAAAGTGAAGCTCGATGAGTGGTATTTGAGGAACCGAAGCCTCTGGCTTGATCTCAAAATACTCGGAATGACAGTTCTCAAAGTGATACGGAAGGAAGGGGTGGTGCATTAGGAGGTGGTGATTAGGGATTAGAGATTGGTGATTAGGGATTAGAGATTGGTGATTGGGGGTTAGTGATTGGTGAATGGTTATTAGTGAATGGTGGTTGGGGAAGGGATAAACCATGAGTGAAGAAAGAATTATTAGGTCGTTTGAAGACCTTGATTGCTGGAAGGTGGCAAGGGAAGTAAGAGAATTTGTTCGGCAAATTGTCAGGGGGTTGCCGAAAGAGGAAAAATATCGACTTGGGGATCAATTGACGAGGGCGTCGCGATCCATCACCGCAAATATTGCCGAGGGTTATGGCAGATTCCATTACCTCGATTCCTCAAAGTTTTTCAGTAATGCGCGTGGCTCGACCTACGAGGTTCTTGACCACCTGATTACTGCTGCCGATGAGGGGCTAATTGATTCCAAGGCACTGGAACAGGCCCGAAGGCTTCTTGAATCCGCTATCAAACTAAATAACGGCTACACAAAATATCTCAAAACCCGTGCAAAATCCGCGAGCTAGATACTGGTGAGTGGGGGTTGGGGGTTAGGGATTGGTTATTGGGGAGTGGGGATTGGTTATTGGGGATTGGTTATTGGGGAGTGGGGATTGGTGAATGGGGGTTGGTGATTGGGGAGTTGGTCCCCGCAGTTGCGGGACGCGCTCACGCGCGGATTGGGGGTTGGGGAATGGTGATTGGGGATTGGGGGTTGGTGGTTGGGGATTAGTGGTTGGGAAGTTTCTACTCACGCAAAGGTCGCAAAGCCCCGACCGAGTCGGGGCGGGTATGGGGTAGAGTCGCAAGGAAAGGATTAAAAGGAGTGTGACCATTCCGCAAGTTAATGCGGAATAGACTTGAGCATTCCGCAGTATTGAACCCCAGCACGTTGCGAGCATGGGCTGAGCAGGTAAAAAAATTCCCGATCGGTGCATTTTTATTGATTACCGGCTACCATTATGTGATAATTTACCGATCGGTAAATATAGTAATTTATGATAAGTATTCAATCGCCGCAACAGCTTGGCACTGCGCTTCGTAGTGCTCGTAAGCATCTGAAATTGACACAACCAGAGCTGGCCCTAGCGGCAGGTGTTGGGGTGCGTTTCATCGTTGATCTTGAGGCCGGCAAACCCACCTTGCGTCTGGAAACCGTTCTGCGTGTGATTGAGGCACTGGGTGGCAAGATTACCTTGGAGGGATTACCTGCTGTTGCCCGGGGGGGTAGTGGATATGGCAAGTGACCTTACGGTTTGGCTATTTGCAGACCCAATCGGCACTTTGTCGATGGCCGATGGACGACTCAGCTTTTCGTATACAACCGAGTGGTTCAAGTATGGCAAAGCCATCCCGTTATCTTGCTCGTTGCCGTTGCAAGTAGAGCCATTCGACGACCAAAAAACCCGACCCTTCTTT
>Ga0209086_10000305_pt1 | contig 42619 bp, 63 predicted proteins | sample M_130207_XF_Meta_FD_187312 | JGI IMG/M metagenome (GOLD analysis project Ga0209086, IMG submission 187312) | Freshwater microbial communities from Lake Montjoie, Canada to study carbon cycling - M_130207_XF_MetaG (SPAdes) (version 2) | ecosystem: Environmental > Aquatic > Freshwater > Lake... | reverse complement strand
CAACCGCACTAACCGCATCAACTGCGTTTTTAACATTTAACTGTTCCGACCCTTTAGGTATTAACCCTTTTATTTTATCTGCGTTAACGGTTTTACCTGAAGGTAATAACCATCTTGCTATTTTACCATCCGAAGTGTCATACTTAACTTCATTAATATTTTCATTTAATGTTTTAGAACGATCATAACCCATAAGATTTTTAATCCTACTTAATTCTTCAATAATAATTTTTTTATCTCCCATTAATGGTTTTTAATATAAATACTTCATAAAGTAAAAAACTCCCAATATTTCTATTGAGAGTTCCATATAATTTGTCAAGTTTGTTTTTACCATTTGTCAACATCTGTAAGATCTAAAGTTACATCAGCTAATCCACTATAGACCTCAACTATTTGACCAATTCCATTTGAAGTAAACCTATATTCATAATCACCGTACTTACCGTATATTGCTTTGATGTGTTCTTGCCACTCCTCCAATTTTTTAACCTGATCCACATCAAGAGTAAAAGTTTTATTTTTTTTTGGTGGAGTAGGTAGCATTTCATGGTCATTTACTTCACCATTTATTCTCAAATACATTTTTTTAATGTTTTTATTTAAATCATCCATATTATAATTTTTTAAAATTATGGTAAATCATCACCAATCTCAAGTGGATTTGTAGGTCTTAATCTGTGAACTCTTTCTTGTAAATTATTTAACATTTCAGACACATTTTCCTCCACAGGATTTATCATATCATTCAATAAATCATCCACCGGTATTTCCTCTCCATGTCTATATTTTTTCATGTTTTCCAATTCACTTTCACCAAATAACTTATAGTTAAAATTTTTATTTTTAGCCTCAGATTTCATTTCACCAATCAATTTATGTAATAATTCTACCGGAATACCTGTCTCAATTGAATCTACTCTATCGTCTTTTTGGTTGAATATTTGAATTTGATAACTATTATGGAAAAACCCAAATTTTACATTATTAACTTTATCAATTAAATATACAAGTACTCCGTCTTTTGAGTGATTGTAGAAATAACTAGGTTCCCGAACTGAAGCGGTACACCATCTAGTTTGATAACCATATGAAACAGATGCAGCATAAGTTAATGGTTTAATACACAAATATTGATCGTCCTCGTAAACAACTTTAACTTCTTTTTTGGCCATTTTAAATAAGTTACGATTTTTAGCTTGGAATACCTCACTTGTAACCATTTCCCAACTATCGTATTTACTAATGTCTTTTTCATTAGTTAATCCTCTTTCCATAAATTCACAAAAATGAATAAATGAATCAACTTCATCCCAACCATATAAAAAAGTAAGTATTTTTTTTGTAATCCAACCATCAAACGTACTGTTATTTAAAACTTGATCAATCTTTCTTTCCCTATGTGAAGAATCTGTTACCAAGAAATCCTGTTCATTATCAAAGTTTTTTTTAAGTATTTTAACTAAAAATTGTGTATACTTTTTAGTCTCACTATTATCTAATTTACCCATTAAATCAACTAAACTAATGTTAATTGAATTGTTTTCTTTTTTAATTTTCTTAATTCCCATTTTCTATATTTTTTTCTTCTAATGATGTTCCAAGTATATATAACTCAAAAACTATTGTTATTACAATCTGAAAGAACCCGCTCAATATCCACCAATTAAGTGGATTGTAATTATTCTCTATCAATAAAATAATTGCGTAGATTAAAAGATTCTTTGATAGGAATGAAAATACATTTAATTTTTGTTCCATGTTATTTAATAATAATAAAAAAAAGTGACCCCATCAAGTTAATGGGAGTCACCTACGTTATTTTTTTCACTAAATATACTATAATCAGGATTGATAACTTTAGATACCTTTCTACGATCACCAGTGACAGATTTAACAACTATACCTTCGTGAGGAACTTTAGTTCCTTCTATGAAGTTACTAAAGACGTATTTGTCTTGTTCTTCTTTATCCCAATTACCTTGATACAACAATTCAACTTTAGGTAATTGTAAACAATCAAAGTGTACAGTTTCATTAAGGTATGGTTGGTAAACACCATCAACCTCTATGTCAAACCCAACAAATTTAACATCAGTTAAACCATAGTCATAGTTTTTTTGTATTCCACCACCATATATCTCACCATATATTACAACACCTTCAGTTAACTCATTTGGTTCGTATGTGTCTTTTACGTAATCCCATAATTTACCTCTTATATCGTATTGGTTTGCAACAGTCTTCCATACATCGGTATTGTAGAAACCTTGAGAGTCAGATCCTTTTTCAACATTATGAGAACCATAAACGTATTCAAATGCCGCCCATTGGTTTCCAAATAACATTTTGATACGATCTAATAAAGAAAGTTTTTTCTTTCTAACTATCCCATAACGAGCGTTAGTCCCATGTAACTTACGAGTTATAACAACCTCATCTTCCTTATTGAACATATCAGGTACGTTCTTTTGATTAGGAAATTTGTAATATACTTTGAAGTTAGGATTTTGGTGGTATTTAAATTTTCTACCCCCACTTAACTGAACCATCTTAACTGGTGGTTCGTATTTGAACACTTCAAGTAACTCCATGCAGTCAGAACCATCATATCTATATTTATCAGGTACAAACCCTATTGGTATTATTAAACATTCAGAATAAACCTTACGAAGTTTTATAGTTCTTACTCTCTGACCTTTACGAAGATAACTTGTAACACCTAAGTCATCAGAAAGTTTTTGTGGTATAACCGCATCGGTAGTTGCAACAACAACCATATCACCAACTTGGTATTCACCTTTCTTGGTGATGGCTTGCCAACCACCAACCAATGCAAGTTCAATGTTATCCGCACCTTCTATTGGTATAATCTCACCGATCAAACCAACATAACATACACTATTATTATTTTCCATTTTATAATTTTTTAATTATCATATAAACCAAGTTCTTGATCATCCTTCATCATTTTTACCAAAAGAGCCTCTCTACTATATTTTCTTATTAGTTTGAATGTCTCTCCAATATCAGTAAAATCAGATGGTGGACTATCATTTCTACCTGGTAAAAATATTAATGTAAATCCGTGATTACCCGCAAATTTTTCAGTTACTCTTTTACCACAGATTTCAGTAATATATACCCAAGGGAAGTTTCCTGATAGTTTTACATCAATTCCAATTTTTTTTAATCTCTCCACAAATACCGTGATTTTATCACCAGTTAATTTTGTGCTTGTTTCTGTTTCCATTTCTATATATGTTCCAAATTTTGTTTCTCTTGTTTTCATCTTAATACGTATCTATAAATTACTACTACCAATTTCCCATTAAATAATGCTCGGTCTGTTTGAATATCAATATCCATCATACCCAAGTCTTCCTTGAGTCTATTAGCTTGAACTTCAACTTCGTGTTCCGCATCTTTTTCATTTTTGAAGAACCCAAAATAGGAATCACATTTCCCTGTCTTATCACATACTCCGTAAATCATCTCTCTTTGATCCATAACATTCTAATTTTTTAATTATTTACCTCTCCCATCACCATCAATATAAATTAATTTTACAACTTCATCACCATTTATAATGGATATAGTTGGATATTCATCATTAGGCACTGGATGTGTGGGTTTAATTTCAATGTGATATTCCCAACATAACGAATCCAACTTGTCTATGAACTCATCTATTTCTTTAGACATTTTTTGATCCATAACATTCTAATTTTTTATTTTTAACATTCCACAAATCTTTTACCCCTTCGGTCATATGACAATTATGTTTCTTACCTGTTCTTTTACCGAACTCCACAATCATATCATTATGACGATTTTTAATAACGTGAGGACATTCCTTACATGGGGTTTTCATATAAGAACAAAGATAGTAAAATAATCTAAACTAACTACTATTTTTTGAATTTAAATTCGGTTTTTATTTTCCATTAGTTGTTGATGTAGTTCCCAATTGATTATACTATTTTCTCTTAATGTATGTGGGAATTTATCTCCAATCTTATTTATAAGATCTTCAGAAAATTCTATTCCGTGTCTATATTCAAACTCATCAACAAGACGATCAGTGGGTAAATTTTTATTCTTTAAAAGAATGTATGCTCCTAAATCAGCTTCCAACTCATCATTTTCAGATCTTGGGCCATCATGGTTTAATATTAAATGTGATATTTCGTGTGCTTCTATAAAACGTAAATCATCCATAGTTAATCCATCTTCCCCTAAAAAAACCTCACCATCTATAAAAATTGTTTTAAATTCAGGAACATAAAACCCATAACCATAATCATTAAAAAATTCATTTAATTGACCATAATTTGGATTTTCCTTAAATACAACGGTAATTTGTGTTCCAGGTAAAAATTGTGAGTCATAAGCAAACGTATCATTCATAGTAATAAATATATTGGAGTTGTCATTTAACCTACAACCCCAACTATATCATCTAGATGGTGATCATTATCAATTTCAGAAACAATGTCTCGTTTATCCATCATGTGTACAATCTCAGTTAAACTATATGGGTATAGGTTGTTACCATCCATACCAACATCTAATCTTTTACCTTTACCCCATTTTTTACTTGCGGGTAAGTGAACGTGTCCGTGAAGGTGAACAACACCTTTGTTAAGTCCATTCCAACTTGCAAATGGATAGTGAGTCATTACAAAGTTCTCACCAACAATGTTAACCTGTAAGTAATCACTAACAGATAAGAACATATCTTTAATGTTATCCCTATTGTTTCTGATATGGTGATCGTGGTTTCCAAGAACCAAGTGAATGTTTTTACATATCAGTCTGTCCAAGAAAATTTTAATAAATTCAAACCCACCAAATGAAACGTCACCTAACATAATTAATGTGTCGTTTTGACCAACCTTTGAATTGATATTATCAACCAATGTGTTATTCATTAGTTCTAACGTTTGGAAATCTCTTGTATTATCTTTCGGTACTTTCCCATCAAGTGTTCTCCAACCGGTAACTCCTCTACAAATGTTTGTATGGTTGTAGTGCGGATCAGACGTGACCCACACTCTACCTGTTGTTAATATTTTATCAAATTTCATTATAATTTTATTTCAAAACGGTTACGCATTAATTCTATTTTATCTTCAGGACAATCGTGTACATTTACACCACCATGTCTATTTTCCACAATAATAGAGGTCACATAATAACCATACTTAATTGCCAATTCATAATATGGTTGAAGTTCCCACTCTTGTGTGAATGTGTTTGAAACTGCAATTTCCGTATAAAAATGGTCATTTAATAATGAATCCTTCATATAAGTTTCCACCATATCTTGACAGAATTTATGAGCATCTTTGATTTTAGAAACATCAAATTTATATTCACCAGTTTCTTTATCAATAAAATATTTGTCTGCCTCACAAACTAAAAAGTCATCACCAACTAATTTTTTTGCAAATGTAGACTTACCACTTCCCGGTATTCCTCTAACTAAATATATCATTTTTTCCATAGTACAAATATAAGAAAAAAAACGGCATAAAAAAAGGGAGATTTTTCTCCCTTCATAAATTTATTTTTTTTTATTATAATGACTGATTCGTTGGAGATTCAGGTTGTACTACATTATATTGAGGTTGATCAACTGGAGTAACTGGAGTAACTGGTTTAATTTGAGTTCCACCTGTAAGTGCCAACATAATTTGATTTAATGTTTTTTGAGTTTTTTTACAATTAACAGTTAAATCACCACCTTTATTAGTATTTAAATATTGTTTTATCTGTATTAAGTTATTACAAAATTCTGTATTACGTGCAACTTTTCGTGTTTTAGTCTCCACATTACCTGTACTTGTGCTTCTCTTACTTCTTGTACCTGAGTTATCTACCTTATTTCTTGAACCTTTTGTAGAATTGTCACTTACAGTAGGTATTGTTTTTACTCCTCCTATAGCCTCAGGTCCAAATATAACTTTAGCGGTAGTTCCACCAGCAAGAGCATAACTTTTTACACCCTTAGTCCAATCAGCATCTATAACAATTGTATATTTATCCGGTGTATCTAATATTTTAAAATATCCATTATTTTCATATAGTTGAGTTGCGTCGCTACCTGAATTAGGTTTTATTGAAATCCAATCACCTTTTTTGTAATTATGTTTTTTACCTGAATATGATATAGGTACATCAACACCAAGTTTTGTATTGGCCATAATGTGGTTAAATGTATCTTTATCAACAACACCACTGTCAGGTAAATCTGTATATTTTTTTTGGTAATTCATGACCGCAGTTTGAGTGTCGGTACTATATTTACCTTTTTTTGACTTTAATTTTGTTTGTATTGCCTCAACATCAGGGCCTGTAGAACCAATATCTAAAACTCTTGTATATCCTGTTGCAGATGGTGGATCCGGTTTTGCCATTATTGCCGTCCAAGTAACTTCATCAACATCTCCTGTCACAGGTGTTATTCCATTTTCCTTTTGGAATGCCGCAACCTTCCTTTTCGTTTCGGGACCATAACCACCTACAGTACCAATATTTAATTTTTTTTGTATTGCAACAACATCGGGACTTTCTAGATATGGTTTTTCTTTATATTTTAATTCTACCTCAGTTAATAAATTGTGTCTGAAACCTTTTGTTCTCTCTGTTTGAATACTCTTATTTATTTTTTCGTCGTCTTCAAGATCAGGTGATGTAGTTAAAGCAATTTTTGACTTGTCGGAGATGGAGAGCCCATTCCCTTCCCAAGAACCAGCCCATGCAACACCATCATATCTCCAAGCATCATTTTGAGATATTGCAAATTGCCAAAACTTATAAGTCGCTGGATCAATAGTAATTGCAAGACCGCTTTTAACTGCAACGTCATCATAAGTTCCGTCTACAGATGGATTGTTTGTGTCTTGGTTTAAAAGTACACCATATTGATAAGAATTAATAATTGGGTCATTTGTATCCAAACTATAAGCATATAACTGACCTCTGTCGGTGGTTATAAATTGAGGTTTTTTAATTAAAGCGGGGTGTTCAGATAACCATGCCGCGTTTTGACCTCCACCACCTTTAATTTTATTTTCTATTTCTTTATTTCGTTGGTCTTGTTTAGTTTTTTTATCAGCAGCAACTTTCATTAAACCATAGTTTGTTATTAATTCTTTTTTCCATGCCTCATATTGTGTATTACTTTCTTCTATTGATGCAGAAAATAGGTCTGAGATTATTTCATAATAAGCATCTCTGTCACTATCATCATCATTTTCTATACCATACGAATCGTTACCTTCAAATCCATTATATACATCTCCCACTCCACTAACGTAACTGTAACCATCCGCTCTTTCTTTTTTCACTTTTGTCCAAAATCCATAAAACAACCTTTCCGACAGACAAAGATTTGGGAAATTTCCTAATTTTTTTAAACCGCTTATAATATCACCTGAACTCATTATATCATCTGTTAACTGTTCCCAAAGTTTATTTGAAATTGAATTAATTTTTGAAATATTTAATGTTGGTTCTCCCATCTTAATTCCCTTATTATTTCGACTAGTTGATAAACAATATTTTTGCATTAGCCCACCTTTACCTCCAACATTTAAACTCCTATAATCTATTTTTGCTTGAGCAAGTGTATCAAAACAAAATCCTCCAGGAGGACATAGTGGTTCTGTCATACCACTTATAGTAGTACCTATAGGAATATCACCTATCTTTGTTTTTGTTGTTATTTTATATTCGTTCAATAAACCGTAATTTTCATTTAAACTTTGTCTAACAATATTTTTTATAAAACTATCTGTTATTATTTTCATATCTTATCCTATATTTAAAGCATTTTTTATGGCCTTAAGCGTTAAAATACCCATTTTACCATCAACACTTAAACCTGCCCTTTTATTTGAGTTTAACCAACTCTGTATATCTGCAGTTGTATAATTACTTTGTTCAACCAAAATATTTGTTTTTACACCATGTTGACTCAAAATGTTTCTGATCTCACTTTCCGTTAATTTTATTTTAGGTAACATAAATATTGCTTATTAAATTTATTTATTATATAAATATAACCATATAATAAAAAATAAATAAAAAAAGGGAACATAAGTTCCCATTTTAGTACCGACATTGAATATATGTCTGACTCCACCACCTTATTTTTCTAAACAAGGAAACAATTATATTGTTACCAACGCCTCAATTTTACTTTTAACTTGTTCAGTTAAGGAAACTTGTTTAACGTTTGTGAAAATAACAGAGTCTTTCAAGACCTTACTTGGAATATGAACCAAGAATGTATCACCATTGAAGAAACTTAGGTCTTCTTCTAATACCAATGATCCGTGCACCATCTTCAAAAAGATTTTGAATTGCGTCTGATCCATGAATGTCTCGTTGATTAAATCACCAAACTTATCACTAACTACTTTTATATTAAAACCCATCTTATTCATATATCAAAGATACTAAATTATTTAACAATAACAAATTTTCTACCAACTTTTTTTAGTGTCCCAACAAAATCATTTTTATAGTCAATACCTCCCCAAAAACCAGATCCGTCTGACCAAACACCTTTTTTATTATTTTTATAAACCATTTCACCATCAAATGTAATGTATTCAGGTTGGTCATTTTTAGTCAAAGCATAAGCTCTTGTCATTTCTCTATTCTCAGATGGTGAGTAATTACCTGACCAATCTTGTCTACATAAAAATGTTGCCTGACCAACAATTATTTCTTGTTCATTAAGTGTTGCTTTCTTGTTAAATTTTTTCTTGAATGTGTTAATGTAAGTTCCCATATGTTTTTTGTTTCTACAAATATACAAATAAAATTGACATCGCACAAAAAATCCCATAGTTTTTTCTCAAAAAATATGGGATTAATATTGATAAACCAATTAATTCATAGAAAGGAAGGGTATTGGTTGTTTTTGTGTAATATAAATATACAATACTTTAGTAAAAGTCAATGAATTTTTACTTTTAAGATAAAATTTTTGTTAAAATCTTATATAACTCCTCATTTTTTTCCACAGGAAGGTCTTCTAACGTAAAAAACCCACAATCTGAATGTTCGTGACCATCTTCTGCCTTATCCAAGTTTGGCATCTTTTTTTCATCAGATTCATATAAATACACATAAATTAAACCCTTTGGTTCTCCTTTTTTATTTTTCTTTGTTATGAATCCAACCAAACTTATATCCTGATCAATCTTAATGTTTGTTTCCTCATAAAATTCACGATAAGCACAATCTTTTGGTGTTTCATTTTTTTCTAAATGACCTGTTGGAATAAACCATTCCCCTGAATAAGTTTCGTGGTCAGCACGTTTACATAACAAAACTTTATCACCAAATTTTAATATTACACCTGAACTTCTATTTGATTTCATAATAAGAATATATTTATAACTATATGGAGTTAATAGTAAATAATAATTTATTCAATGTCAAATGTGTAATAACCACTAAAGACATACAAAAAGGTATGATGGGTAAAAAATTTGACAAAAGTTTTGATGGTATGTTATTCATAATGAAGGACAGTAATCATTCCTTTTGGATGAAGGACTGTATCATCTCTTTAGATATAATTTTTATAAAAAATAATAAAATCAACAAAATACATAATAATTGTAAACCATGTAATACACCTGAGTGTGATCGTTATACTGGTAATGGTGATATGATATTAGAACTTAAAGGTGGTACTTGTATAAAGTATGATATTACCGAAGGTGATACCATAATGTTACAAGATTAATATTATCTATTATTTGGTCTGAATCTCATTTGATTTGATTTTACTGCAGACTTTGAGAATCTTAATCCTTGCCCTTGTTTTCTAGCGTTTCCTAATGATCTTGCGTGTTCGGTCATTTCAACCTCAAAATTTGGTTCATATCTATTACCACCATCTTCATTAATTTTTTCTTTCAAAACTCTAACAAATTCATTCTGTACCATCTTGGTAAATTTAATATAAGGTGTATCATCTGACTCTTCATTATATTTGTATTTATCTTTAGGTGGTCTTTTAGATCTACCTAAATAACTTAAACCAGAAATGTTAGTAATACATTTATGTCCCCCACTATTAGATTGAATTAAATCCCAAGCGTTTACACTAATAGAATCTAACATTCTCATTTCTTTATCTGTTAAATTAGTGAATGATTTTTTCATTGCCACTTCAACATCACCAAGTATATCCTCCCCATCTGCCATTTGTTTAAATTCTTTACCATATAAGGCGTTAAAATCTCTGAATGTAAAACCAACTGATTGTTCACCAAAACCTTTTCCTGATTCTGATATCCATTTTATTGTAGATAAAGGAATATCCTTGTCTTGTAATTGTGATTTCCACTTGTTTAAGACATCATCTTTGATCTCACCTAAGTTTACACCTTTAAGTGCTCTTTCTTTCTTAAATGGATTACAAGACGCTTGTACCAACCCTAAGGGCCAAGCAATCACCAAGAAGTCAGCATCAGGATTATTTCTGAATGGTGTGTATCTATCATATGATCCTGGTTTCATCATACTACCTCCACCATACTGAACTATAATTTTATCATCAACTTTAACATTTTTGTGAGTTTTCATTGTTTGAACATAACTCTCTTTGTTTTTTTCTAAATCTCCCACATCAGCATAATTTTTTTCTTTGATCTGAGATCTGATGTTTAACAATATACTTAATAACGATGGATTTGCATTCATTACAATATTTTCCAAGAACCCTGGTTTGTTTTTGAATGCCAATAATAATTTATTAGCAACCATACCCATTATCATTTTGTTTTTTTGTAGTGATTGATCTTTATCTACCTTAAACAAATAGTTCATTACTTGTTCAGGACTAATATCATGTTGAGCATAATTTGCTGAGTCAACCGTAGATATCAAAGTGATATCGTCAGATGGGAAAATATCTCTTGGAGATACGGTTTGAGATATTGTCTCAACGTTAGATCTTGAAGATTTAAAATTAGTTGAGGTACCTTGCTCAACTCCCGCTTGTGTGTCGTGGTGGTCAGTATGTATAATGAACATTGGTTTACCGTGAGCAAAGTCAACTAACACCGGCATAACATCACCCTCAGCATCCAACTTCTTAATTGCAAATTCCTTATCACCATATTGAATGATCTCGGCATCTACTACCTTTATTCCGTTTTGTTCTAAGTAACTTTTCATACCTAAAGCAGTGGTTACACCATCTAAATCTTGGTGAAAATATATCTTAGCCTCAGGGTATCTTTTAGATAATTCTCTGATGTTTCTTATTCCTGATTCCGTTATTAACTTTTTCTTCATAGTTATAAATAGTTTTCAACAAAAAAAAGTTTGCAGATAATAAATTAAAACTCAGAAATGGTGTGATCTCCCCATTCATAATCATCTTCCATAATAAATAATTTGTTATAAATACTACGTAAAAATAAAAAATCCCATTTAATTAAATGGGAGTTCTTTTATTTGTTCTAAAGCTTTGAAATAATTAATTCTTGTTTCAGCAATTTGTTTGTAATTTTCACTTAACTCAATACCTAACCATCTACGTTCTAATATCTGAGCCGCTACTAATGTTGTACCTGAACCAGCGAACGGATCCAAAATCACATCGTTTTTGTAGGATAGTATCTTAATAGCCTTGGTCGGTATGTCCATCGAGAAAGTTGCCTTGGTGAGTGATTTAGTATCTGCAAAGTAATTCCACTGACCAAATACAAGTTCCATAAACTCTTTCTTATCTTTTTCTTCATATACAATTTTTTTCTTTAATGTCCCGTCTTCCTGTTCAATTTCAGTAGGTGTTCCTTTCCACTGAGGTTCTCCTTTAACCTTTTTAATGTGGTGTTTTTTGTATGCTAATATCACACACTCCTTTGGATTATAAATATACGGACTTGATGGACTCATCCAAGAACCCCATGCCGTTGTCTTAGATCTATGTGGCGATTCTTCTTCTAAATCAACAATACCAAAGAACCCAAATCCAATTTGTTTCATTAACTGATACATTTCAGAAACAAAGAAAATTCTACCACCTTTCTTTTGACGATTGATTTCGTAGGGAATATTCAAGGCAATTCTTCCATCATCTTTTAATACGTTATACGCTTCAGTTAACCAGTTCTTAGCAAATACTAAATACTCCTCAAATTCAACATCATCGTCGTGAACATCATAATCAATACCGACTCCATAAGGAGGCGATGTACAAATTAAATCAACGGATCCTTCAGGTAATGTTTTCATTACTTCAATACAATCCCCACTTATAATTTTTCCTGTTTCTATCATTATTTTATTTATTTATTTAAATTACACTTGTTATTGCTTGAGCTAGTTTATATCCTGTGAAGGCACCTATTGCGGCCGAACCCGGTAAAACAATAAACTTACCCAACATAGTTTCATATTTCTTCCTATTAACAATATAAGAAATTAATATGTAATAGGCAATGTAGTTGATTAAAACCAAAAAGTCCAACTCTTTTGTAACAAAAACTACAATTGAATTTCCAAGAAATCCCCACATAAAATTAATAAGTGTTTCACGGATTAACTCACCAGGAGTTGTGATCGCATCTAATATCCCAATCTCTTTATTTAGTCCCTTTTTATTTTTAATTTCCATATTGTCTATCTAAGTAATCAAATAAATTTAAAAACTTAGGAATCTCACCATTTTTAGTTATATAATATTCTCTTAGTTTTGTACAATTAAGTCCATATTTCCTATCATGACCTAATCTGTCTTCAACGTGTTTAATATCAACCTCTTTGTTTAAAATATAAGAAATATTTTTAATAATGTCCAAATTTGTCACTCTGAAAGTTGTTCCAATATTATAAGTGGTATTTACAATCTCATCGTCAAACATTAAATCACAAATAACTTTTACATTATCATAAACATACATCCATTCTCTAACTTGTTCCCCATCACCATAAACTGGAATTGGTTTACCTTCATTGATTGATCTAGCAATTGTAGGTAAAAACTTTTCCTCAAATTGGTGTTCACCAAAATTATTACAAGTTCTTGTGATAATATATGGTAACCCATAAGTTCTATTGGCAGATAAAACTAACATATCAGATGCCGCTTTAGTTGCGGAATAATATGAGCTAGACTTTAAACTATCATCTTCAGTTGCCGTATGATTAATTGAAAAATGTTCATCCATATCCCCATAAACCTCATCGGTTGAAATGTGTATGAATTTTTTAAGGTTCTTATTTTTTCTTGATATCTCCAATAAATTAAATGTTCCTTCAACATTAGTTCTAACAAATGGTAACCCATTCTTAATTGAATTATCAACGTGAGACTCAGCAGCAAAGTGAACCATGTAATCAAAATCACCAAGTTCATCTGCCGTTACATCACAAATGTCTTTTTGTAATAAAGAAACATTGTGTTTAATATTCATTATACGACCAGCGTATGTTAGTTTATCAACACAAAGAACATCACATTCAAAGTTATCTAATAGGTGATTTATAAATGCGGATCCTATAAACCCCGCTCCTCCTGTTACTACTATTTTCATTTTTTCTCTAGTGTTTCTATATGATGTTGCAAGTACCATAATGCTTTCTTAAGGTCCTGTAACTCTTTATCTTTTTTTCCAGCTCTTGAAATATACTTTACCGTATTTCCTAAACTAAATCCTAAATCCCAAGCATCAATAACTTTTATTGCCTCATAAGGATTATCCTCTCCCCCGTAATGGTTAGGATGATTAACTTGTTCTACTTTTATTGGAGGACACTCACAAAATACGTTAGCTCCACATACACATTCTTTTTCCATTATTCTTCTCTATATTCTTTTAATAATTCATCATTTGAAATTGTTCCGTATTTTTCATTAAGACCTTCCATATCAACATCCTTACTCATCATTATTTTAACATCGTAGATTTGATCGGTAGTATTTAAAGATATGTCAATTTCTTTAATAATTTTGTATGGGTCAGCATTTGATCCAGGTCTTCTATCCTCAACATAACCTTTCCAATTTTTTGCAGTATCTCTTGGAACTCTAATTGATGCCCCACGATCTGAAACCCCCCAACTAAATTTATCAATTGATTGTGTTTCAAATTTACCAGTTAAACGAAGATTGTTATCTGACCCGTAAGCTTTAATATGGGCTTCATGTCTTACTTCAAACGCATTAAACAATGATATAAAATATTTTTCGTTACCATCATTTCTCATTTTATCTGTTGAGAAATTTGTATGAAGTCCTGACCCGTTCCATTCTCCTTTTTGAATTGGTTTTGGATGTAGATTAACCCCATAATTATATTTTTCGGAGATTTTATATAAAAAGTACCTGGTCATCCACAAATCATCACCCGCCTTTAATTTACCTTTTGAAAATACTTGGTATTCCCATTGACCTAATGCAACCTCAGCGTTGATCCCTGTAATATCAATTCCGTATTTTAAACACATATCCATATGTTCTTCAACAAAATCTCTTCCTGCAACATATTCACCGACACCACAATAATATTTGCCTTGTGGTTCCAAGTTGTTTTCATTGTGACCTAAAATACATTTGTTTTTTTTATCATAGATAAAATATTCTTGTTCAAACCCAAACCACAAATCTTCTTGATCTCCAATTAGTTTTGATCTTGTATTAGTTTCGTGTGGTGTACCATCAGAGTTCATTACTTCACATAACACGTAAATTGTGTTTGTATTATCACAAAAATAATGTCTAACAGGTATTAAAATACAATCAGAACTATTACCTTCCGCTTGTAATGTTGATGACCCATCAAAGTTCCATTCAGGGAAATTATTTAGAACTAAACAATTTTTAATTTGTTCATAGTCCACAATTTTAATCTTACTTCTAAGGTTTGGCTCCGGTGTATATCCGTCAATCCACACATATTCTAACTTAACTTTCATTTATTTTTATTTATATAATTTATTATTTCTTCCTTGTTTTTTCCCTCATTAAACATTCTGTAGACATTGCGTGAAAATTCATCCGTACACAACACTGCGTCGGCATCTAAATAATTCATAATATCTGTAAGGTGGTTGAGGATGTTTTCTTTCTTTAAAAATCTTTTGTTAAAACCCATTTTTAATCTTCTAAAAATTCTTTTTCTTTTTTCTTGTCCTCTTGTTCAATATTGTAATTTCTCGTTTGATTAATTAACATTATTGTTTTTCTTTTAAATAATGGTAATAATGTTTCTTCAATTGGGAAATCACCTTTACTAATCATTTCTAACACCGGTAACTTTGTTTTGTTTTCGGTCTCAGAAAATGTAGTTATTATCTTTGGTATTGTCAATTTGTTTTTATCATCACAATAAATTAATTTAACATTTGTCTTATTTTCTGGTGATTTTTTTGCTGCCGGAGATACTTCATACTCCCAAACATAATACTTGTTGTCTCTCTTATCCAAATGGAAGAAGAAACCTTTGTTAGATAAAATTTCTTTTTTATTCTTCCTGTATTTTGCCTCAATACTATCATAAACTAATGTCCACACAGATTTTGCAATATTGAAATATTCAGTCATTCTTGGTGCGGTGTATTGTAAAATCTTTATAAATTCTTCATACTCATCATTTGACATCTCAGGAACATTTTTAATTTTAAGATCTTTCACTAAAAGTTCGTCATCAACTGAATTAAATTTTTTGTTTGTATATATGATTTTCTTATCCCTGATAAGTGTTTGTATGTTCGCTAAATGTAATGATAATTCTATAAATCCAGGGTAAAGTTCCATGTTATCTAACTTTTCACCCATACGTTGGAAATATGATAGTAACTTATATTCCTTATGTTCCCTATCAATTGGCTTTTCAAACATCCAATCGGTGTCCATTACAAATTCTATTTTTTTATTTCTTGCCATTACCCATAAACATAATAATATAATTGTATTCTGTAAAGGTATTAGTCAATTCTCATTACAACAAAAGTTGAATCATTAACTGAAACGGTATCATATTCATTGTTGTAACTACTTATTACACTATAATCATTATCATCAAATAAATCATTTATTAAACTTTGTCTATCTATAAAATTATCATAGTTCTCACCCATTTGATCTAACCAACCCACTGGGTCATCTTTAATTTCTCCTAACCTATCCTCAACGGCTTCTTCAACCTCATCGTCATTTAAATCACCATCTGGGTCATCTCTTATATCTTGTATTTCAACATCAATGTCTTCTATTTCACTTTCAATTTCTTCAACCCTTGATTCATTATCCGACTCATGTTCACCATCCTCATCTTCATCTTCATAAGTTACTGACTCAACTTTTTTACCGTTTTGGTAAATTTGCCATTTATTTTCAGACCATTCAACAATTAAAATATTATCCATATAATCATTAAATTTGAAGTATTTTAAATCTTCAATATCTTCCTCTATAAGAGGAGATCTAGCTCCACTTGAAATTAAATATTTTTCGGTTTGAAGTGACCTTTTTTGGTTTTGTAATTTTTCAATTTCTTTATCTTGTTTAACACTAGTTTCCCTACTAACATCATAATTTTCAGGATCGCCCGTAACCCATTCACGAACCGCGTCTTCATAATATTCTGCAACTTCGTCACCATCAATATGGTAAGATAAAGTATTTTTATCAAAATTACTTAAATCATTTACCATTTCATCATAATACTCTTTAAGGGAACTATCCGCTTCATTTTCAGTTCCAACCGCATAAATATAACCACTAGCATCATTATGTATTGACCTAAATGTATATAAGTCATAATGGGAACCCTCAGGTATTAAATCATACACATCATTATCTTTGTCCTTAAGTTCATCAATCTCGGATTGCAAATCATTTTGTTCAATCTCCAATTCATCAACAATTTCAGAATCTTCCTCGTTATCTATTCTTTCCTCAAGTTCTTCCATTCTTCTTTCCAAATCTTCTAATTCTTCACGTTCTGGTCCATCTAAATATCCAATATCACCTTCTTGAACCATATAATCAAAAACTGCGTTTGCCATTAAACCTTCGTCATCAATATTAGAATTATTTAAATCCCATTCACCATCTTCTCTTCTTTGTCTTGCTTCAGCCCTTAAAGCCATTTCTATTCTTCTATCAAGTTCTTTACTATATGGTGTGTCCCAATAACTTAAACTACCACCAACTGTAACACCTTCAAGACTTACAATACCTGAGGAACGAAGATTTAAATCACCAGTCACAATTAACTCACCCAAATTACTTATTTGTTTTAAACCCATTAAGGGTAAGTTACCATTTACTCTTATTTTTTTACCTTTGAAATCAGGAAACTTAGGAATCGCTTGTGCTTTATAATTAACAGACTTTAATAGATCCATATATTCTTGTGGTGTGAAATCTTCATACTCAATATTATCATCTTGTTCAATAATAATATTCTTTATTAATCCAATTAAATCACTCTCGTTAATCCTTACAACTTTTTTCATATTACAATAAATATTTAATGGTTTACAAAATATGATACTTCTCTGATATTTATAATTAAATAAACCTATTAAAACAAATATTATGGGATGCGGATGTAAAAATAAAGCAAATCAACAACCTGTTCAGGCACCTCAACAAGCTCCACAACAACCAGCGGCGAGCCAATCTTCGGTTCAAGAGTCGGTAAAGAAAATTGTTGAGAAGTATTACAACAAAAAGTAATCTGTGGTTATTGGTTAAAAAGTTGAGGTGGGAAGTATTTTCCACCTTTTTTTATATTTATAAGTTATGAATGATATTGAAGAACTAATTGAAGAATTTAATGAAGGTAATTGGAATGGTATATCCAAAATATTCAATAATAGGATTGAGGTATTTTTAAGTTTTATACTTAGAACAGGTTTAATTAATGAGTTAGACTTATCCAACATACCTTATAATAACGTACCCTCATTTGATTTTTTAGTTAAAACAAAAATTTTAGATAAATTTGATTATAAATCAATACCAGAACTTCTTGAGAATGATTTTCTATTATATAAAATACAACAGGATCCTGAAGTTTGGTTGGAATGGCTAACTAAAAATATTCTAAGGGATGTTGAAAGAAGATCAGATGGTTATTACCTATTCTTAAGAGACCGTACAGAACTTGCCGAACTATTTAATGATCGTGGTCGCGATACTACGGCAAAAGATGTTGCAGAACACGTATTAGGTGAAGATTACTATGAAGATTTTTATGATTCAACCAATAATGTTTATGAAGATGTAATTGAAGAATTAGATGTTGAAAATGTTATAAAATTAAGAAATTATATATTCAGAGAAATTGGTAATGTTGAGTTTTCATTAGAAAAATATGACTCAGAGTTTTTTGAAGGTTTATCTGAAGAACAAGGAACTGAAGGTTATTTCATAATCAAAGAAGAAAATTTAGATGAATTGATTAAGAATGAAGAAGCAATGAAACAACTTTTAGATGATGATTTATCTGAATTAAAAAGTGAACTAAGTAATATTCATAATAATGCATATAATGGGGCATACCAAAGTGAAATATATGGTTTAATTTGGTCAGAGTTGGATATACACTTTGTTGGTAGAGTACTTGAAGAACAAACCAAAATAGGTGAAACAACTAAATGGGTACAATATGTTAAAATACGTGACTTACAAGGTAATGTGGAAAAATTTCTTTCCAGTCGTGTGGGTAGTGAATATAGTGAAGATAAATTAGATTACGAGGGTAGTTACACAACTATGATGAAACAACTAATGGATGATGGTGAATATGATTGGTTAGACTTTAGAATACCTGATTACCCAGATTACGGTTTAGTTACCAAAGATATAAATGATATATTCGGAGACTATATTTAACTAAACTATTTATATATTCATTTAAAACTCATATTCATTACAAAAAAAGATATGAGATTAATCAATAAAAATTCAAGACGAGGCATAGTAAATTTATTTGCCGATTTCATCGTTTCCAAAATTGACCCAAAAGAAAAATCAATTATACAATTCACAGATTTTGAGGTATTCATGGTTCTTAATGGTCAAACCACAAGCGAAACAGAACTTAACATTGATGAGTTAAAAAATGAATTCAATGAAACCTATAAGGACATTCTTAAATTATTAGGTTTAGAACATTTTAACGTTATCAATATAATCAAATACGGTGTTGATATATTACCAATTGAAACAGGTTGGGTCGATACAAATAAAAATGTATTTGTTGAGGAGAATAAATCATTTGATGAAATTTCAATTAGTTCTGAGTTTCCCTATGGTTATAGTTTACGTACAGGTAGATCTATGGTTTACTACTCACATTATATACTTAACCAAATTTCATCAACAATAGGGTCAGAAAGTATGTATATTCATTTCTTACCTAAAGTAGATGATGAGGTTGATATTAAAGTTGTGACTACGTCAATGTATAATCCACAAACAATCAGATCACTAATTTTAGACGTATTTGACTTTGATTTAGAGGACTTCTCTAATAGAATGGAGTCTTATGACCTTACCCAAGATATATTGGATCCTGAGGGAGAAAAACCATACTTGGTTCAGGACAGATTAGAGGATGTAATTATATTCTAAAAAAAACCCCCACTCTTATTGGGAATGGGGTTTATAAATATATTATTTATTCTACGGGTGAAGTTCTAAATAGTATACACCAATAGGCCTGGTTGGGTCATTAACATTTATAAGATAACTACCTTTTAAAGGTAAGTTAAATAAATCATTCCTTTGAGCTTCAAGGTAATATGTTTTAGACTGATTGTTTGGTTTTACTGTAACACCATCATCATTTTTAGTTCTATACCAAATACCTTTCAATTGGTGGTTATCGTACAGTTTTTCCACAATAGGGTCATCACCACTACTAAATTTTAGTAAAGCTTCTTTTTGTTCACTAATAACTCGTTTAACCAATCTAGTTAAATCTCTTTCTGTTAATCTTACAATTCTTCCCATAGTATTTTAATTTATTAATAAATAGTACGATAATCAAAAAAAACCCCCACTCTTATTAAGAAATGGGGTTTTTTATTATCTTTCGTAAAACTCTTTGATGATTTTTACACCTTCATCAAGTTCATCATAATCTCTTTCAGGAGCATAAAGTTCAGTTTTAGAATTTTCTTGTCCTGGTGACTCAATTAACATAAATGCCGGAACATATTCATTCTTAGTAATTGAAACAAACATATCGTATTCATCGCTATGTTCGTCAATATCTCTATCAATATAAGGTATATCTTCTTTATCCAACATTTCCTTAAGTGTTTTACAATGACCACATGATTTCATTGAAAATATGATTGCTAACTTATCCATTGATCAATTCTGTTAGGATCCCGTTTATTTGACCTTCACTCATTAATCCAACTTTAGTATCAATAACATTCCCATTTTGAAAAACTTTAATCGTTGGGATACTTCTAATGCCTAAACTCATAGCAATATCTTTATTAAGGTCAATATCCATTGTATACATCTGAACTTCAGATTTATTTTTGTTTGCAATATCCTCAAAGATTGGTTTCATTATACCACATGGTCGACACCAAACTCCATGAAAATCAACAATTATTTTCTCACCTTTGTTAATTTTTTCTTGTAAATCTACACTACTAATTTCCATAATTTTAATTTAATTTTATTTATATATTCCCCCATCTTCTTCCATTTTTTATATCATAAAAAAAATGTTCTTTTACGTTAGGATAAAGTTCTATTAATTGTTTTATTTTATAACCTTCTTTTAATTTATTTTTAATATCAACAACTAAATCAATACCATATTTAGATGTTTTTTGTAAAGTTTCAGTTACCTTTGTTATTCTTTTTTGTTTTTCTTCATCAGATATTTTATCCCAACCTTTTTTAACCGACAATCTTCGTTTTTCTTTTTGTTCATTTGCTCTATCACCATATAATTCTTCATAAGTTTTACCTTTGTGGGAATTACCATTTTTGGTGTTTTCAGAAATTTTTTGTCTTATTTCAGTAGAGTGAGTATACCCTAAACAACCTTCACCCCCAAAAGTAGAATTTAACCCGTTACTATATGAGTCGTAACTTTCAATATATTTTTTTTCTGTTTCATATATTACACCTAAATCACATTCTTCAATCAACTCTATGGTAAAATTATCTTGACCATATTTTTTCATTGAGTTATATAATTTTGATTTGTATTCAGAAGTAAAACATCTTGATAAATGTTCCCCAAATCTTTTTTCTAAAGAATTAATTGTACAACCCACATAAATTAAACCATTTTCTTTATTTGTTATTTTATATATCTTGCCCTTTTCCGTGATCATAAATACTATTTATTATAAATATCACTAACCCGCCCAAAAATCAATTTTTATTTAATTTTTGATAAGTTTTTAATGAAGAATGATACTTCGTTTAATTGGTCCATATCGTAATAAATTTTCATCTGATACGACATATCTGCGACCTCCATTTTAGATAAATATAAGTAAAACCCAGATTTATGTTTAAGAATTGATTCTAAATGATTAAGTTCAAATTCAAACTCAACACTATCTAAGTATTCAATTTCAAATTTCTTTTCTATTAATGTCTTAGGTGTTAATCCTATAGTACTATTAACTTTAATAATACCATATAATTTATCATGTCTTTCTTTTAAGATATCCAAAAAATCATTCTCACGTTTAAACATATTGACTATAAATTAAAAAAGTGGGGTTGTTCACCCCACGTTTATTTTAGATCATTGACTCAGCAGTCTCCCAAAGTTTTGTATTTATTGCGTTTACCGCCATAATGTTTTTCAAACCTCTCAATCCTGTCTTACGACCACTTTGTGATTTGTACTCAACCCCACCTCGTACAAATTTCTCTTGTACTACGTTAAAGACTTTCCAAAGGTCATCTCCTTCATCTTCGTTACGGTTAGGTGTTAACAAGTCCACTAAATCAAGTGTTGAAGGAACTGAACCTGTTGCCCATCTAAGTCTAGATGCTTTTTGAACGAACTCAACTTTTTCATCCATAGTAAGTTGACGTTCCATCATTCTTCCAACAGAGTGTTGAATCATTGGTAATTTCTTTGCGAAACTTTCCGTTAACATTTTAACATCGTCAAGTTGGAAATCTTTGTGTCGGATTCGGAATTGGTCTGCTACTGACGTAGGAACCGTTAATCCGTTACTACACACCAATCTGTGAAGACCTGCACTCATTGAGAATGCCGACATACCATTGTGAGAGTTTTTGATGATTGCTTCAACCAAAGTATCACCAACAGATGGAAGTTGTCCATTACGGAACTTTACTTCGTGTAAGGCGTGGATACCAGTGCCATTTTGTTTAACAGATGAAATTTCCCACCCTTCTCTATCAAAGAACTCCATGATCTTGTCTGTAGGGACAAACTCATACTTGTTTGTCATTTTTGACGATGGAGATGTTGCGAAGATTGATGGTGCAGTTGACTTGATTAATTCTGGAGTATAGATCATATAATTATTTTTTTAGATTACCTTACAAAGATAGTCAATTTTTTGGATTCTACAAGCCTTTACATAAAAAAAATTAATTAAGTATGATATCCCCAAACTTAGTCTTTTGAATAAATCCTTTCACAACATTAATGTAATCCTGTTTCATATTTAATTCAGGGGATTTAAGATCAAGAACAACTTCAATAATTTGTTGTTTAGTTAAAATAAAGTCTTCACCCTTACTATGGTTAGTAATAGATTTTTCTTTTAATTTCTGAAAAAACTCTTCTTTTTGTACATCACCAACAAGATCCATAAAATCACCTGGATTTTTTTCAAAGAAGGTTATTAGTTGACTAATATAAATTTCTATGTCTACGTTCATCATTAAGATCTTATAGGTCCACAATGTTTCTTCAATTCAGGAGGGAAATTGATAAACCAAAATCCTTCATCTTCTGTCATGTATTCTTCTAATTTTGCGGGTATTCTCATATTAGGATTTGAATGCTCCGTTGAGAAGAAGTTCAAACAATACAATTCACCAAACGCTTCAGGAATACTTTCCAATTGTGGGTTATTAGGTAAGTTTATAAATTTCAATTTGGTACAATTTCCAATACTTTCAGGGATTGACTTAACCATATTATCAATAATCAATGTTTTTAATTCGGTTAATTTACCAATACTTTCCGGTATATCCAAGGCAATTGGAGTTTTACTTGTATTTTCCATTTGGATCATAGTTGTATTAGTTGGAATATGTTGAAAGAAATCATCAAACCCAAATAATGCAACATACTTGGAGTTATCATCTTTTGGATATTCAAGACCAACATAACCACTACTACTAACTCCGGCTAATTGACCTGAGAATTTTTCTCTTAATTTTTTCTTATTTTCTTTCATTATAGGACTATTGATGAATGCAATATCGGCATCATTCAATTGACCTAAACTTTTTGTCATCAACCCTTGAAGTTTTCTTGCCGCATAATATTTCAAAACGCTAGGTTCAGAATCATTGATCATTTCAGCAGTCAAGTCCATTCCCAACCCTAAGTATTTGTTTTTAAGATTTTCGGTAAAGTTACGATAAATTTCATTACCATTATTTCTATATGTTAAATCAGGACTTGAAAGCTCAAGCCACATTTCGGCCGCTTGTTCACTACCAAGTTCTTTAATCGCATCTTTATTGATGGTAGTATTTTTATAGTCATTCAGTACTTTTTGTTCAGCAGCACTCAATGGATCCGCAACAAACAAATGTTCTTTACCTTTTAATTTTGGAACTTTACTTACAATTGTACTCCATTCTTCTCTCCTATGACCTGAATAACCTCCTGACATATTTTGACCATCCGCAATTCGTTTTCCACCATAAGGCTCAACTAATATGACAACTGAATAGTTAAGGTCACCAAATGGTTTATCTTTATCAATAACATAATAAATTGTTAAGTTATTACCCAAACGATAATTGTAATACATATTACCACCACCTGATTTAGATATACACCAACTTCTTCCGTTAGCCAATTTAATACATTGTTCCTTACCACTTGGTTTGAAGATTAATAAGTTATCATCATCGTATATTGTTTCAATATCACCATAATCATCTTTCTTATCATTAATATCATCAGTTAAATCACCCATACCATCTAATGTATGTTCAAGTTCATCAAAACTCATAAACAACAATGGTGGTAAATTTGCAGGTAACCTATGATATAGATCCAAATATGTTGACACATAATAAATTAATTGTCAGGTGTTACATTAACCTTATCATCGTTAAATTTCTTAAGTGCCGCTGATGTTAACATAGTATTAAACTTACTCTGTAAAAACTCAACCAATTTCAAATAAGGCATTTTAAGAACGTCTCTTTGATTTATAGGTAGGATTGGAAACAATTCGTAAAACTTACGTAATGCCAATTTAACCGCATTTTTGTCGGCACCTTTATTGGCTTCCATATATTTTTTGAATATACTTTTTTCTTGTTTTTTAATCTCTTTTGATAAAACAATGTTCTTAACAATAGTATAAGTTAATTTGGTAATATCTCTTTGATCTTGAGGTAACCCATTTTTATATTTCTCAAATGCGTTAATAACTGCCGTAATTTGTTCTTCCGTATCTCTAGTAGTAGGTTTAAATTTGTCAATTAAAAATTTAACAACTTTTTCAGACATCGCCTCACTTACAATACGTTTACCGTTTGTGTTTTCTTTTATGACAGATGTTAATACCTTAATTAATTCCATAATAAGTTTTTAATATAAATATTCCAATAGTATAAAAAAATGATTAGTAATTCATTATTAATAATTCCTCACCCATGTTTTGTTTTGTCCCCTTTTTTGCCGCTGCCGCTTTAGCAAACTCTTTTTTCTCCCATTTGTACTGATTTTCAGGAAACCATTCGTGTAATAATTCAAAATCATAGTACGATAAACTAAATTTACCTTCCATATTTATTAATGACTTTGAAAGTCTCTCGTGGTCTTCCCTATCAAAATCGTGATTAGAATAATAGTTTTCAGTCTTCCAATATGGTGGATCCACATAGAAGTAAGTTGTTGGTGAATCATACTTTTCAATCACCTCAGCAAAATCCATATTCTCTACATCACTTATTCTTAAAAAATGTTCAACCCAATCAGGTTTCATTAATTTATCTCGGAATGTTAAGTATTTAGATTTGTATTTACCTTTTAAGTCAATGAAAGAACTTTTTTCAGGTTTAGATCCTGAGAACACTTGTGTTAAAACATACGCATATTTAGCAGCAACATCATAATTACCAGGTTCTACCCTGAAATTTTCATCAAATATTTCAGCCTGAAAGCTGATAAATTGTTCTTTATATATTGATGGTGTAATTTCCACACCAAATTGTTGACATGGGATTGCGTTGATTGATTCCAATAATCTTTCAGGGTTCTTAATACATTCAAATAAATTATGGTTAAGTGGGTTGAAGTCATTATACACAACTTTCTTTAGATTTGGGAACTGACTTAGATCCATATTAAAGAAACACCAAAACATCCCACCGAATGTTTCAACATATGTTTCCATATCTTTATCATAGAAAGGGACTATCCACTTTCCTATCTTACTCTTACCTCCGATATAACTTAACATAGATAAAATATAAGATATTTATGGTAATCAGTCAATGGAAGTTTTTTAAAAAAAAATACATATATTTTGGCAGAACCAAAAAAAACACTATCTTTGTATTGTTGATGTGGGTAACACTACTGAAAACAAGGATGTCAGTACTCCTATTTAACAATCTGAACGCCAGGTGTAGGGTGTGTCTATACGGGTTAATTACCTCAACCTAATCGGTGAAAAAAATTAAGACCTCTCATTTTTGGGGGGTCTTACTATTTATAGTAGTATGAAATTACTTAATACGATAAAAAATCTTATCCTTGAGGGAAGACAGTTATTGGACAGATATGATGTTGGTGGTATAAACGTTGACATTTTTTATAATGACCATTCAAATATAGCGATAAGTAATTCATCATATGGTAGACAATCAATTGAGGATATAAATGAATCAATTATTGACATTTTAGACATTATTGTTGAGGTATCTATAAACATACTTAATTCTACGGGTAAAATACAAGGTAAAGATCATTCTATTTTAATTAAAGACTATATGATAGGTGTTGATTACCATGTTTGGGTTACCCAATCTAAAAATGGTGATTTATTTTTAACTATTAATACATCAATTGGTCACCCAAAAAGTTTACCAATTGGTCAAAATGATAAAACAATAATTATAACTAAATCAGGAGATACTCTAATAAAAGAACAATTTAAAAATAATAACTTTACTAAAATTGTAAAAGGTGATATTATTTTATATATAATATAATTTATGGAAAAGAAAGAAGCAACACAAGTAACAGGATGTAAAAAGTGTAATCAAACAACAGGTAAAACACAAAAATTTGTTTTTATTACTGGTGGTATTATGTTTGCCCTATCAATCTATGGTGCAATAGCACTTTTCAAAGATATCATGTCCTTATTTTAAGGTCTTTCAAACCTAACAATCCGATTAATTAATAGATCCCCAATTTGACCTACCTTAAATCCTTTACCTTTAACCCTCAAAGGTTTTGAGGAATCAAATAATTTAGGTAATTTAATATTTAATTCACCATCAGGATGAGGTATGTTTATATCCTCCTTTATAATATCTTCATAGTTTAAATAAGAGTTATAAATTAAATGTGGTCCGTTCTTAAAGAAACCATTATCTTCCACTAAATTAACCCTTATTACTAAATCCCCAAATCTACCATTTTTAAAATCACCCACATTTGACATTCTTATGAATTGACCATCCTCTAACCCATGAGGTATTTTAACATCCAATGTTTTCATCTCATCTTTAGTCTCCGATCCATTACATGAATAACAAGCGTTTATAGTTATTTTACCGGTACCTGAACAAGTCTCACACATCATATTAACAACTTGTATGAACATACCCGTACCCATTTGTTTCATAACACTACCAGCACCATTACAGGTAGTACATACCTTCTTCTCCCCTCCTGATCCACTACAAACATTACAACTAGTCTTTCTCTTATATGTAATTTGTTTGTTCCTACTTAAATATGAATCCAACACACCTATGTTTACCGTAATCACACTAGTGTGAGTATCTTGTCTTTGTCGTTGTTGATTGAATGAATGAAACATATCAGCAAAATTACTACCGAATGGGTTACTCCGTTGATTATCGTATTGACTTCGTTTATTTGCGTCTCCAATCGTATCATATGCCTCAGTGATCTTCTTAAACTTTTCTTCATCCCCACCTTTGTCGGGATGATTTTCTTTTGCTAGGTTTCTATATGCCTTCTTGATGTCTTCTTGTGTTGCTTTTTCGTCAACACCTAAAACCTCATAATAGTTATCATTATTCATTTATAAAAAAAATTTAATATACTTAATTAAAGAGTGATCAATATTATGAACTATTTAATCGTACTATTCAAAAATAAAGAAAGAAAAAAAATAATAAAGTCGTTTAAGACTTACGAGAACGCCAAAAAGTTCTACGATGGTAAAATAGTAGGTAATAAAGACATTAGATTCAACACCTTATTTGAAAATGGTAAATCCTGTTCATTTGAAATTGGTTTACTTGAAAAGAACTCTAAAAATTTTGATTCATACTTCATTAAGGATGAACTAGGTCGTCAAATAAAAGTGGAGTTGGATAATAGTGACTATACAATTATTTCTGTTTCTGAATTATTGGTGGAGGAGTTAATTTACGACATACAAACCTCATCTAAAATTTCATTTGATAAGTTTGTTAAAAATTATCTACCTAAAGATGGGTTGAAACTTGTATCTAAAATTAACAACAAGATTGTAGTTCAAAATGACGATAAGTTTAATTGTTTCTCTTTGAAGTCTGTTAATGAATCTGGTAGGTTCCTTGACGTATTAGGTAAATTTCTACAGGATAAAAATAGAATGGATTGTATATTGGTTCCTGACTCAAGTAAGTCACAAAAGAAATACATTTATGATATTTTAGAAAAAGGGGGGATCCCTAAATCAAAGTTGTATAGGACTTACACAACATATAAAAGATAGTTATTTTAAATAATTTTTTATTAATCTTTTAATGAAACCTTCTTTTTTAATTACAATTGGTTCTTCAATAGGTTTTTCAATAGGGGTTTCTTCTTCATATGAATTTTCTAATATGAATATTACCTCAACACCTGAAAGATCAATTTTAAATTTAGTGTAGTTACTATCAATTTCTCTAAAGTTTTTTTGAACTTCTTTAAAATCAACTTCCGGCAATTCAAACACTATTGCCGTTTTACCATCTGGAAATAAAGATTGGGTGGCATCTGTAATCATTGCCAATTTTTCCATTATCCCAACAATACTTTCTTTATTCTCTTCCATAATGTCATTTTCTCAACATTGACTTTTACAATGTCTTCTTTCTTTAATTGTTTGATTTGATTGATAAATTTACTTTTATTTCTTTCAACTTCAATCTTATCTTTTTCCAATTCATTATTTAACCACTCAATTTGAGTTTCTAACTGGGTTTGTATTTTCTTCTCCATCTTCTAATTCAATTTTTTGATCGTCGGAAATTTCAAATTTTAATGCTTGTAGATTATCTAAATTTTGTTTTTCAAAAATAGATTTTAACTCATTAACTTTGGTTTGGAACAGTTTATCCTTTTCCTCTCTTTCTTTATTATATTTAATAATGTTTCTGAGATTGTTAATAATCTTCTCAACCTCTTCTTCATTAAAGGTACTAACAAATGAAAAGAATCTTTTACCTGTTTCAGTAGATTCATTTTCTAATAACGTTTCTTCATCAACAAACTTTTTTGGTATTTTCCATGTGTTAGGAAAATGTATGTCAAATGAAAGATATGTTTTCAACTTTCTTACGGATTGTAAGTATGGTGATAAAGTATTAAATTCGGTAAAAAAACTCATAAAAAATTTTGTATTGTGTAAGTTATAACATAAGACAATGAAATGCCTTGGAATAATATTTCCCTATTACTCATAACCAATCTTTCAGGTAAAGTTTGTAATAGGGAAAATATAAATTTTACAACAACTCTAAATACTGACAGAGTTGAAAAAATGAACATAAAAAGATATAAAGTATCAATATTAGTCATTTTTCTTAGAATCTAAGATTTCACCTCTTAATGTTTGCAATAATGCTTTTAATTCTTGAGATGTTTTTCTTGCTCTTGTTCCTGCACTTTTATTTCCTGCAAAAAACTTAGTCGTGTCAGCACTTAATAGTTCAACTAGTGTTTTAATTTGTTCTAACGTTTCCATTTTTTAAATGTATTTTATTGTTTATGTAATTTAATTATACCTCACTAACTTACCTTAGTAAATACTATAACACCAAATTTTTATCCAAACTCCTGTAAATATTAAGTATCATATCTAAATCAGATTGGGTAAATGGTTTTTCTAAGTCAAACACATCTCTAAAGAAAACATTAATAGAATCTTTAATTTTTTTATCAACCTGATTATAATATATTTCAGAAAAAAATGATTGAAAGTGATCATAATGATCTCCCCTTTTGTTGAATGTTATGTTTTCCAAATTAAAACTATCTATTGTTTTGTCCCAACACCAATCAAAGTGTTTATTCTTATCCTCTTCGGTCATCAATACTTTGGTTTCATTAAAACCATCGTCATCACCAAGATAAGTCTCTAAAATTAATTTATGTATAGATATTGAGAAATCATAATATAATTCCATCTTCTCAGGAATGATATTGTTGATGCTAAACCAAATCTCAATATCCTCCTGTTTTAATTGTTTTGATATGTAGTTAAAAAAATTGTCCATAGATTAATACCTATGGACAATGATAATACCTAATTATGTAATTGTAAATTATTGAGTGTTTTTCTTATAAGACATTAAATCCATAATACGTGTAAAATCCTCATTGATTTTTTGTTTTTTCTTTTCATCAATAGATTCTAATTTAGTCATAATTTTATCTCCTGCATTTTCACCTGATTTATCAGTAACAATTGGTTGAGGTGCTTTATTATACGCCTTACGTTTAATTTTAGCTAATAAATTATCTTTTCTAATCTTATTTCTCTTTTCGTTATTTGGTGTCTCAACTGCGTTTGCCCATTCAGGGTTATTACCCGTTCTTGAAGACCCAACAACGTTGTCAGTTACCCAATCTTCATCAGGATGGATTTCATCGTAATCTAAGTTTTCTAAACCAGCGGCAGTGAAGTTATCAATATAATCCTCAATTGCACCTGAAGCAACATAAGCTTTTTTAGACATTTCTTCTAATTCACCATTTCCTTTTGGAAAATGTTTTGGTGACATTTCATATTTACCTTTAGACCCGTCTTTCAAATAATCTTTCATTTTTTTGGCCAAATCTTTCATATAACCTTCTTCATTTTTTTTTGACGTTTTAATAGATCTTTCATATTCAGCATATCCAGCCGGTGTCTTACCTTTATTAAATTTACCTTCTTCTTTTAAAACAATATTCTCAATCATTTCTTCAAACTGACTTTCATTAAATAAAAGTTTTTCTCTTTTACCATTTACTGCAGTTGTTAATTCATAGAACACATTTTCATTTACATCTTCTTTTTTTCTTAACATTTTGAAGTCCTGCGAATCTAATCTTCCATTATGGTTCTTATCAATTCTTTTTTGGTTTCCGTATAATTTTTCATCCAACTCAACTTCGTTCATGTCATCTTCAACATCATTATGTCTGTTTTTACGAGATCTCATAGCCATAGCATCTCTCATAGGAGTTTTAAATTTACCTTTATTAGATCTTATAGCATCTCTCATAGGAGTTCTAAATTTACCTTTATGAGATCTAATTGCATCTCTCATAGGAGTTTCAAAATCCATTTCGTCATTTTCTCTCATTTCTCCACCACATTCCCTACATTCACCTTCTGTCATTTCTCCACCACATGATTCACACATTTCTCCTTCATACATATTACCACATTCCATACATTCACCTTCTGTCATTTCTCCACCACATGATTCGCACATTTCTCCTTCCTCAACGTAGTCAAAAGAACTACCAGGTTTGTTAAATTTTAATTTTTCCATTACTTCATTCGCTTTGTCCTCCAAAGTTTCATTAATAAGTTTTTGGATTTTATTTTTCAAATAATAGTTCATAGTTATTTTTATTTAATAAATATCACATTAAATTCCTTTTTGACATTTCATTGAAGATTATTTCTTTTATGAAATCTTCATGAATTTGGTATCTATCTGATAAATCGTTTATTACTTTTGAAAGAGTCTTGTTTTCAAAGATTCTAAGTGCGTTAATATCCCCCTGATTACAGTAAGGAAACTTTTTACACTTTTTCTTAACTTGAACAAACTTACCTCCAGGTATTTGTGTTTTACGTTTTGTTCCCCAATCTTTTTTGTTGGTTGATTTTGCCCATATCGAGGGTCCTGAGTATTGACCCGATGATGCCGATCCTGTGGCCTCTTTTGTTTCTCTTCTACTTGATCTGTTAGAATGTTTTTTGTCTTGACATTTACAATTTTTCATACCACAAATCTTACATACACTTTCTTTCATTTCACGACCAAATAACGGAGCAGAATAACCACCCGCACTACCTGACCCTGTCATTTCTTTTGTTTCTTCCTTATCATTAACTTTTTTTGATTTAACAAATGATAGTATTGAATTTAAGAAGTCATTAATTTCTTCGGGATTTTTTAATAATTTTTTGATTTCTCTTCTTATTGTTGTCTTATTAGTTTTTTTTTGTTTTGCTAATTCAAAAACCAATTTTAATCCATTAGGGTCTTTTAAATAATCTTGGGGAGCATTTCTTTTTTCATCCTCATCATTTTCTTTAACATCTCTAAGACCTTTCAAAGCATTTGCTCTAGCCTCAGGATTACCCGAAGTTTCGCTAGATATCATATCTTTAATTTTTGCAGTTATATTATCCATTATGAACTTCTAAATTTAGATTCCCAAAAACTTCTTTGGTGGAACATCATTGTGAAAAATTCTCTGAATGATTTCACAACGATATCTTTAATATCACCTTCTAGTTTACCTCTTTTTATGTCTTTAGAGACTTTCTCAATTAATTTATCTTCAAATTGTTTGGCAGTAGTAGATCCCAAGAAATCTTTCATTTCTTTTTTAATTAAAGTTTCAATTTCTTTTTTATCTGTTTGTGATAATGCCATTATTGTGTTACTACTTGATAGGTTAATGCTCCAATTAAAATGCCTGAGACTATTTCTATAATTACATTCTTTCTTCTTAATTTTTTGTTATAAGTAACTAAATCTTTATTTATTTTATCAACGATATCAAATTTCTCATTTGTTTTTTGAATTATTGTATCACTCATCTTAACTTTATCTTCTAAATTCCCAATAATTCCTTGTTGAGCATCTATTTTTTTATTTAATTCAATAACTTCAGTTTCAGTTAATTTAAGTATTGCCGTTGTGGAATCTAATCTATTTAGATCCAACATAATTTGTTTACCGACACTATAAGGTAAACATATTTTAGTTGTGTCAACTTTTTTAATTTGACCAAATGATGTCAATGACACCAAAAGAAATAATACATATAATATCTTTTTCATATTTAAAATTTATATCTTAATCTTAATAAACTATCAACTTGTGTAACGTCAGCGTCTTTAATCTCTTTACCTTTTTGTTCGTAATAATTATTTACTACTTCCTTCTTAACTTTGATGTTAGATATAGTTGAATCAATTTTCTCAATTTCTTTTTTATACTCATTAATTGATTCGTCTAATTTTTTTTGACTTTCAATCAACAAATTAATGTCTTTATCTATTTGTTCTATTTTCTTTAGATCTTCTTTAGTCATACCATTTGATGGTTTCATTAGATCCAATAGTAATACGTATAATACCACCACTCCAACAACAATTAAAATGTACTTGAAATTATCACTTATAAACTTTCTCATGATTCAGGTGTTTTTTTTCTTGCGGCAATAACTCTAGACCATTTAGATTTGAATTTCTCATAATATTGTTTCAACTTATTTAAAAATTCCAAATAATCGTCATCAATCTTAGTCATCGTACCGTTTATGTATATACCATTTGTTTCTCCAATTGAATAGAAAAACTCAACATCCAATTCAGTAATCTTACCTGACCACTCAACATTGTTTGAGTATAAGTTTAATTTATTAAAGTCTACAATTTCAGATACCTCACTAACAAAATCATCCATAGTTTCTTGGAACGCCTTCTTATCGTCAGTAGTTAATTGTAAGTCAGATTTATCTTTACCATGAATAACAATAATACCACCAGATATTCTATAACCTTTTGACTTGTCAGTTTTTACAACATCCGTATTTTCTTCTTTATCTACCATCCCATCTCCTGCGGTCTCATAGTCTTTAGGTTGATCTTCGGTTGGTCCTTCCTCACCTTGTTCCAATATTAATCCGTGATTTTTTCTGATATGGTTAATATCCTCACTGATCAAATTTTTATTTAATAATTTTTTAGATGCCTCTATTAAATTTTTTATTTCATCGTGTCTATTCATCTTCTATATTTTTTTTAAAATAATCAAAATCAAATGCCGGACTTAGATCCGTAACATCTGTGGTGTAATTGCTTCTGGTTACAATACCCTCAAATTGATTAACACCATTTACTTTAGTGTTATGTCCCACACATTTTTTACTAATGTTAAAATTTTCCATTAATTTTTTACATATTAGTATGGTACTATCAATTTGAACTTCAGTATATGGTTGCCATAAAAAGTAATCCCTCCACTTACGTTCAAAAGTCTTTCCATTATAAATATTACCAATCCAGTTAATGTATCTATTTTTTAATGGTTCTTTTTCCAACCAACCTAAATTTTCCAAAGAAACTGTTATTGATTTCTTGGATATGTTCTCATCATTTATATATTTGGAGTATTTTTTTGGTTCCAATAGTTCTATTATCTTACCATCACGAGTGATTATATAATTAGGAACTTTATTGTATTTCTTACCGTATCTATATTTTAAACTATTAATATAATCTTTTGCCTCCCTTGAAGTGTGTGATAAAATAATTTGACTTTTATTTTTTTCCTCACCTTCATAGTTGAAGTCACCAAATTTTATAATGTTTTCATCACTCATCATTCTTTTTATAAACCAACCTTTTAACACCATCAGTTGTTGTTGTAGTTGTTGACTCACCAACGGTAACATTAGTTTCAATTATCTCAGGTTCCCAACTTTTTTCTTCACCAATAATTAAAGATTCTCTTTGTACTATCGGAGCTTCAACAATTTTTATTACCTCAACAATTTTTTCTACTTCCTTAATAACCTCAACAGGTACCTCAACAATTTTTTCTACTTCTTTAATAACCTCAACAGGTACCTCAACAATTTTTTCTACTTCTTTAATAACCTCAACAGGCACCTCAACAATTTTTTCTACTTCCTTAATAACCTCAACAGGCACCTCAACAATTTTTTCTACTTCCTTAATAACCTCAACAGGCACCTCAACAATTTTTTCTACTTCCTTAATAACCTCAACAGGTACCTCAACAATTTTTTCAACCACAATTGTTTCTACTTGGGGGGTAACTTGGGGGGTGACATAATATAATAAATTTTCAGGAACTTCAACCTCATCATGTACGGTATCATGTATGGCACTACTTTCTTTTTTATTTTTTTTAAATGCTTGATTGGTTGCAATAATCAAAGTAATAGCCAATGGATCAAAGACAAAGATTAAAAGTAAAATAAAAAGGTTTGCAACTTGTTTAACATCCCAACCTGAAATCTCACTAATGTATTTTATAGATCCTAATTCACTACCTTCCAACTCCGCAGATTCCATATTAAGTATCTCAATATCTAATCTTGTAATACTATCATTCATTGCATCAATACGAGTTGATACTTTATCTCTATTTTCTGTGGTAAGTTTTAATTGATTCTCAAATGATTTACGGTTAGCGTTATTTGCTTTTGTAATAAGTTGTCCTGTGGTCTTATCTACAGATTGTGTAGTTGTATTATTAGATAAACCATCTCTTAACTTTGAAATGTCCTTATCTAATACATCTTTCTCTTTCTGTTGTTCGTTTTTTATTTCAATAAATCTTGTTTTTTTTACTTCAACATTTGCAATCTTTTTTTGATTAATCTCAAGTTTTGCAATATTTCCTTGAAATCCTGTACTTAATAACCCATATATCCCAAGTGAAGTAATCAAAGATAATGTCACAAGAGCGATTGTAAGGTATATCTTTAAGACTCCATATGTTTCTTTCCACTTGTCGTGTAAGTATGTTGCAATTGCAATCTTAGATATCTCAAGAAATGATCCCATAATAATAACAGGTAATGCAACTCCAACAAACACCACCGATAACCCAACCACACTATAATAAGCAGCAGTTCCTGATAGACCAAGAGCACAAAATAATAAAAACCAAGGCAAAAATTTTTCTTTCATAATAAATTAACTATAACTTATAAATATAAAAGATAAAGAAAAAATAAAACCCCCACTGGTACCAATGGGGGAGTGTGGTTTCATCTTATCACCAGGACAAGATTGAGGATTTTCACCTTGAGAACATCGTGTCTCATTCCGCCGAGTTGTAAGGGTAATCTCGGTTCAACCCTTTTTGTAATTAACGATCCTCTATTGTAAAACCTGCAGAATCAACCTTAGGTCCATTATCAATTAACATTTCAACTTTGATCTCACCATCAACAAATCTAGAAACCGAACAGGACTCAATTTCAACATCCCCTTCAAGTTGTAACTTAAACTCATTATATTGTTCTTCATTTTCTAATGAACCACATTGAGTAGCAACACTATGGTATACTTTTAATCTATAAGCGCCATAAGGATTTTTAAGTTCTTCAATCTTCCAATCTTCTTCTGTTAATTCAGATAATTTCTTATCTCTATTAACAATAGTTGCTGAAAAATAATAACCACAGTTACCACAGTTAACATATTCTTCACCTGTTTTGTAATAGAAGTCGTCAGACGCTTCGTGTTTACAATTTGGACATTCAATAAAATCTAGTACACTTCCCATGTTTTTTTATTTTTTTTATAAGTAATCAAATAGTTCTGAACTTTCATTTCTCAATCTTCTAAGGGCTCTTTCCTTAATCTGTCTAACTCGTTCTTTAGTTAAACCAAAATCTCCACCAATGTCTTCAAGTGTTCTTGGTGTCCCACTTAATCCAAAATAATCCTCAATTATCACTTTTTCTCTTTCATCTAACACATTTAATAAAGATATTAATTTGTTCTTTAACATATCTTTAGTGTTGAATCCCTCATCAGGAGCAAGTGCGTTAGGATTAGCAATCATATCAACCAATGTGTCACCTTCATCATTGATTGTCATATCCAAATCAATCATAGACGGTAATGATGAAAACTTTAATTCTAATTCTTTACCTGTAATCGCAATTTCTTTCTTAGCCTTATGTAGGTCCTGAACAACATTAACTGGAAGTCTGATCGTTCTTGCGTTATCATTCAACGACTGGATGATAGATTGTTTAACCCACCAAACTGCGTATGATATAAAACGTAGATCTTTATGCCAATCAAAGTTTTTAATCGCTTTCATCAAACCCAAATTACCTTCAGCAATTAGATCAGATAAATCCAAACCTTGATTCTGATATTGTTTGGCCACCGTAATTACAAAACGTAAATTACCAACTAATAACTCAGATTCAATTTTTTCTCTCTCACGTTTAGGTGTGTCATCAGACTTCATCTTAACCGCCAGTTCTTTTTCTCTCTCAGGTGTCATTACTTTAATTCTACGAATATCTTTTAGATAATATTGAATCTCTTCTTGGTTAATTGGAATCCCTAAATTTTTGTCTTTCATATGTTTAATTAATTGTTTTTGAATATTCGTCTAATTTGTTTTTTTCTTCTTCAGTCAATGAATTAATTCCCTTGTCGCTGATCTTATCTAAAAGTTCGTCAATTGTTAAATCACATCTTTTTTTAGGTAGTAAACCCATAATGGTTTCTGACATACGATCAAACTCCTCATTATTATAATCCAATTTAAATTCAAAAGGTCTAAGTGGAGTTTGTTTTTTCTTATTGGTATTCCTTAACGTAAGTAAATGTAATACGTTGTCTTCATCAAAGTTAGATGATACATTTTTAGTCTTTTGTGTTAGAAAATAATTAAAGTTTTCAAATTCATTAGACACTAAACATAAAAAATCATCAATCTCTTCTATTGAAAAATCGCTAGCAAAGTGGTAGATTGAGTGTCTATCTCCAAACATATACTTAATCTGATTTGATGACATAATTTTTGATAACTCAGCCCCAATGTTTGCGGTTGTTTCATCGGGGGTTTCCATATCTTCGGTGTGATATACAAAAAGTAAGTAATTCATATGTGTTTTTTAATTGTTTTTACAAATATACGAATAAAATCTAATTAACTACAAAACTTTTGATATATTATTTTCTTTTTTGATTTTAACGATAGTATCCGACCATTGACTAATCATTGGGTTATGACTAATAAGGAACACTTTATCAAAATATTCTTTAATTTTTTGGAAGAACTCAGATACCATTTCTAGATTATCATTACTGATTTTTCCAAATACCTCATCAAAAACTACGATGTTTGGTTTAGGTAAAGTACATACCTTACTAAGTACCGATCGTAATGCTAATGATGCAATTGTTCTTTCATATCCTGATCCTGAAACCATTAATTTTTCAATACCAGTACTATTATCAATCATTAAGAATTCAACGTCATTTTTGTCATTTATATTAATTAATAATTTAAAGTAACAACTATCTTCCATCAATCTTTGTAACTCAGAGTTAATCAAAGGCATCATTGTTTTCATAATGATTTTTGATAATCCATTCTTACCAAAGGCTTCCATATAGATTTTGTATATTCTTTCCTTCTCCTCTTCCTCTTTAATCTTAACAATTAACTTTTCATTGTTTTCAATCTTTTCATTACAAGTTTTGATTTGGTATTCATTGTTTGTAATGTTTGCATTTTTTTGTCTTTTAAGATGATCAAGTTCATCCAGCCTTAAGTCAGCCTTAATCAACATTGAATCAATCTGTGTGTTCTCTTTAATCTTATCCTGAACATCACCCCAACGATCCAACTTACCTTTTAAAACTCCAATCTTTAAATCACAACTTTCAATACTTAATTCATATTTTTCTTTGATTAGTTTGTTTTTTTCATACTCATCAAAGTCTTTCTTTAACTGAACGAAATCTTGTTCTTTGCCCGTTAAAACCTGCATTAACCCCTCTTTTTGGTCTTTATGCATAATATAACCATCAAGTTCGGCAATTTTTTGTTGGGTTATTGATGCGTTCATTAACTCAATTCCACAATGTTCACATTTAATACCATCACTCACAGAACTCTTCAATTTCTCAATTTCTCTGATCTGTGTCTCAAGTTCAATTTTAGATTTGAACACGTCATTGTATTCCTCTTTAATTTTATCGTGATCATCCTCATGATAAAATTCTTTTGGTTCAACAACTTTAAGTTCGTCTAAATTTTGTTGGAACGTTGTCTTTTCTTTACCAAAACCATCGATTTCTTCTTGAGTCTTAACCGGGTTCATCAAACTGATTTCTTTATCTATGTCTCCGTGTTTCTTCTTCAACATATCATCACGATACTCTTTTCCCTTAACGATTTTATCATCAATATCGTTAAGTTCCAATTTGATTAAATCAATTTGATCATTTAATTCACCGATTTTTGTTGTTAAAGATCCGTTATCACCTTTTAATTCTTCCGAATTATAAATGTTAGACATCTTTGATTTATTAAATTCAGAATAAATCTCTTTACCAACTTCCTCTTTCCGTTTTAAAAACTCAAGTCCCATAAATCTTGACAACACCTGTCCTCTTGCGGTTGGTTTTGACTCCAATAACTCCTCAAGATTGGTTGCGGTTGTAAGTATGGTCATTAAGAAATCTTCTTTGGTTCCAATGGAATTTTTAATGAACGCCTCAGTTTCCCTTCTTTGTTCCCCCGTGAAATTTAATAAACTACCATCGGTCATTTTTTTGAAGAAGTCCAATTCTGTTTTCACATTCCATTCTCCTTTTTTAGAAAGTTTTCTTTCAATCTTTCTAAGGATAATATAATCTTCCCCATCAATTGTAACTTCACCTTTAACAACTACCGAGTCTTTATCGGTAAATCGGTTAAAGATTTCTTCAGCCTTTGTAGTCTTTGTTGTCTCATTAAAGAATAAGAACAACAACAAATCCACAGAAAGAACCGTCTTCCCACCAAAGTTAGGTGGATCTGATTCAACAACGACAACCCCGTTGCATTTATCAAAATCCATTCTTTGATTCTCACCATATGATAAGAAGTTTGAAAACTCAATGTTTCTGATATACCACTTTTTGAATTGTGTTGTTTCAGTTTCATCCTCTTTCATTCGGTTCTCAACCATTCTGTTGATACCTAAAATATCTTCAGTATAGTTAGTATACCCTTTAGACTCTAAAAATTTCTTTAGTAGATCAAGTTGATAATTAACATCAGTTACATTAACAGACACATCAATACTTTGCATCGTATCTGTCTCAACGTTTTTAACCTTTGTTAATACATTCACATTGGTAGTGTTATATTTCTTTTGGAAATAATGTTTAACACTCTTAATCTTATCTTGTGTAAAATTTTCTTGTAGGTCTTCCCATACAACTTGTATTGTTGGATTTTCGTACTTTGAAAAGTCTAAATCTTTTATCATTATGTTGTAATTAAATAATCTTGGTGGGTTGAACAAGTCCATTCATTATTTTTGTTCTTCTTCTGTTGTGTCAACATCTAAAGGAATATCATCTCCTTCAATGTTAAGTGGAAATTCTTCTCTTAATATCTCGTCATTACCCATGATTAATTCGGGGTGTTTTGATTTAAAGTCCACAATTGAATCTAATTGATCTTTATCAAAAATTTCAAATGGCATTGTACTACCAGATAAACCTACATTTAAACCTTCGTTGGTTTTCAATTTTTGGATTTGTTCTTCCATTAATTTATCAAACGCTTTTTGCATTCCTGATTTTTTTTGATCTAATTTGTTGTTTCTTTTTGCCACTTTTGCTCTGTGTGTTTTTGCCGCTTTTCCCATTTTTTATATTTGTTTTTATTTATTACTTGGTCTATTTTCTTCAAACCATTCTATTATACTATTGATTGCCCATACCGATCCTGCGGACAACATTCCATCAAAAAATACGGATAAAAACTTATTAAGTCCAATAAATTCATGAGCCGGTGAAAAATAAAATAAGGATAAGACAAATCCAACCCAAGTACCCGTACATAATATACAAGATATCAAATCTGATATAAATTTAAATGTAGGTCTAGTTAAAAAATAACCTTTATCTCCGCCTGCAATTTTAATTTTATCTCTTAATCCATTGAAAATGGATCCATACACTAAGATCGTCGTCATTCCATATGCCGCGATCATAAACATTACTAATTGTATCATATTCTACTATTTAAATTGGAACCTTTCATATAAATGGCGTTTTGTAAATTTGCCGTTTTTTGTAGTTCCTGGTTTATTTTTTCTAATTCAGTTATTTTGTCGTTCTTCAATGATAAGTCATTTCTTAAATTCTGTAAAGTATTTTGTAACATATTTAACTTATTATTTGTTACAGGGTCGTCTAATTTTCGTCTAAGTTCGTCTAACTCTTCATCCTTTTTAGACATTTTATTTTGGAAAATATTTTCCATTTCTGAGGTTTTAGTGGAAAGTTCTTGTTCCAACTTGGCAATTTTTCCGCCAAGTTCGTTTATTTGAATATTGTCAGTGGTATAGATTATTTTCTCAACCACTCTATCCACAGGAACCTCTTTAATTACCACTTTTTCTACAGTCACTTCTTTAATGACCTCAACTATTTTCTCAACCTCTTTGATAACTTCAACCGGTACTTCCACCTGTATTTCTCGGATTACCTCAATTTCTACACGTTTTTCCTGAATACCATCCGTTTTTAAGTGTTTTTCACCTTCATTAAGTGTTTCTCCCAAAAGACCAAACTTCTTAATGTCAAAACCTTGTTTGAAACAAAGGTAGATGAAATCTTCCTTATCCTCAATATTATTGAGTTTACAAAAACTCTCGACGCTGCCGAGAGTTTCTTTATTAAATATTTTGGAGTCTTTCTGTTCCATTCTCAATATCTTCAAATGATTTAATGGAGAACTTCAAAAATGGTTTTGGATTAGGTAAATCAGTATAATTATACTCCTTTGTCTCAACATCATATATACCATATCCATGTCTACCTATACTTTCACCAATGTTGTTTTGAATGGTTGATCCAATCATATAACCTTTACCCCCTTTAATTTGGAACTCAGCTCGTTTGTGAATGTCACCACATAAAACGGTTTCCAACCCATCAAACTTTTCAATATCATACGCCTCTTCACCAAACTCAAATCCAAGATCTGTTTTTAAACCTGAAATAGGCCCATGAAATAAACCAATCTTTCTTCCCTTACCTTCAATAATGTCAGGAGGAATATTTCCTTGATACTGCGAATAAACACACCAACTAATGTTATCATCCTCATACACACCTCTATCTCTGTAGTATACAATATTATCATTATTCAAAGAGTTAATGATAGGAGTAAGAGCATCCATTCTTTCGGTGTTGTTTACCAAAAAGTCGTGGTTACCTGGTATAATAATTGTTTTAGCAATTAATGAACATTCAGTTAAAATCCAAGCAACGAATTCAATAAGTTCAGGTGTCATTTGATTTTTAGAGTGAACTAAATCTCCCGTAAATATAATACGGTCAGGAGACAATTCTTTCCATTGTTCAATTGCGGTTTCTAATATTGAACGGTATAAATCGTGATCCTTATATAGTCTGATATGTAAATCAGAAAAGTGTATTAAAGTTTTAATCATAATATTGAAAGGTATCGGTCTCCTCTATCACAAAGTATAGTGAAAATGTTTGTCTTATCAAACTTTTGTCCGTATTTAACTGAAGCCAAAACATTTGCTCCCGCAGAAATTCCAACAAAAATTCCATAATCTTTAGATAATCTACGACTCATTTGAGTTGCCTCTTCTGTTGATATTGTAATAATGTGGTCAACAAAATCTAAATCAACCATAAACTTAGAACCATCCCCAATTCCCTGAATCCCATGTAATCCTGATTCTCCTCCACTCATTACTGGTGACTCTGAAGGTTCAACCGCAACAATTTCCATATCATAATAAAAATTTTTAAGTGTTTCTCCCGCTCCCATTAGTGTTCCACCAGTACCAGTTCCTAATACAAATGCAGATGGTCTAATTTTATTACTAATTGCCTGATACATTAGTTCAACACCTGTCCCCTCTTTATGAGCCTCTATATTCCA
>Ga0209086_10000304_pt1 | contig 42620 bp, 43 predicted proteins | sample M_130207_XF_Meta_FD_187312 | JGI IMG/M metagenome (GOLD analysis project Ga0209086, IMG submission 187312) | Freshwater microbial communities from Lake Montjoie, Canada to study carbon cycling - M_130207_XF_MetaG (SPAdes) (version 2) | ecosystem: Environmental > Aquatic > Freshwater > Lake... | reverse complement strand
ATTCTTTAGTTTGAAATAATTCTTGTTTTAAATTTTCTATTTCTAATTTTAAATCTTTATTTTCTTTTACAGAAATAGATTTATTCTGGATAATATTTTGTTTTAATGTTTCAATCTGTTGTTTTAGTAAATTAACTTCTGGACTAGAAGTACTTGTTGATCTCTTCTCCAATGATTCTAATCTTGAAGCAATAGAATCAATTATTCCCTGATCAATTAAAGCCATATTTTCTTCATTCATTCCTTGAGACATATTTAAACCAGAAGATGTCATTTCATTCATATTCATTAGCTTACTTTCAAGAGAACCTAATCTTAAAGTTATTAATGTAATTGCTTGAGGAAGAGTCATTTTTCCAATATTTCCAATATTATTTTCACTTTGTTGTCTAGACTGTCTTTGAGGTGTTCTAGCTTGATTGGCAAACATTTGTGATGAATTTATTGAGGGTTGAGGACCTCTAGTAGGAACAGTTTCAACAGGTCCACTTCTTCTTCTTTGTGCTGCTTGAACAGAACGATTTGCGCTCATTAATATAAATTATATACAATTTGTTTCTTAATTATTTACGCATAGCTAAACATTTTATAAATTAAATTTTTGATACAAGTTTTTTATGAATAATAAAGATTTATTATTAGAATAAAACTGCGTCTCTTTATTATTTGTAATGGAATAAAAAAATAAACTTACAAATACAATATAATATAATAGTTTATAAACAATATTTATTGTTTTTAAATGATATAATAGTATTGTTACGGTAAAAAAATATAAAATTCCTGATATATTCATCACTAATCTGTAATATTCATTAAATACTGAATAAAAGGTTGGATGAAAAGTAGTTTTTACTTTTTCTAAATTAATATTATAAAATAATAATTCTAAATAGGATAACCAGCAAGAATTAAATATAGACCATCCAATAACACTAAATAACGCAATTATTAAATAAATATAAATATCTATATTTTTACCAAATCCCATAAAGAAGAATAAATATAAGGTAGAAAATAAATATATTACTAAATGAAAATATCTTAATAAATAAATATAAATATATTGTGTAATATTCAAATTATTATTTATTGGTGGTCTAGTTTTTTCATTTATTATTGATATAATTAATAAAATAAACGCAGCAATCAATATTTTATAGTATCCATTCATTTATATATTATAATAAATATGTATTGTATTTTTAATAATAGATTATCATTTCTACATTGGCAAGGTAAATCGGATAACAATTGCGGTGTATTATTCAAATTATTTTCTTCAACCTTGGGCAATTTTTCCATATTGTCGCGTTCACTTTCCTATTCTTTAGAATAATAAAATAATTTTTTTTGTAAAAAATCTTTTATAAATATAATGTATAAAATGCCTCAATCTTTTCCCGTTCACGAAAAGTATGTTTTACCAGATACTAGTAGTACTGCTGTTTGTATGACTTCTGAGGCTTTGGAACAAATTTGGAGTGTTAATCTCAATTCTGAAGCTTATGTTGGAGCTGCTTCTTCTGGTGCTGCTGCTACTGGTTCTGGTCCTTTTACTGTTCCTGGTGCTGCTGCTACTGGTGCTGGTGCTTCTACTGGTACTGGTGTTGCTCTTACTGATGCTCTGAATTCTGCTGTTACTCAATTTGCCAGTCTTGCTTCTCAAGCTGCCACTTCTGCTTCTAACGCTGCCACTTCTGCTTCTCAAGCTGCCACTTCTGCTTCTAACGCTGCCCAATATGCTGCTATAGCTCAGGGCTCTGTCAGTTCTGCTTCTCAAGCTGCCCAACTTAACCCCATTGTCATGGCAGCTGCTTGGGACAAAACTACACCTATTTTCATATATCCAATTACCACCGATATACCTACATCAACCCTAAATATTGGTTTTTTTGGTAAATCAGGAGACGATGGTTTAAGCGCTTTAAAGACAAAACATGAAAAACATCTTAAACGGTTACCAGCTATACATATTTTTAGCGCAATATATGAACATCGTGTTGGAAATGAATCACAATTTCCATCTGAAGTAGCCCTGATGAACGATTGTAGATTGGCAAAATTAACTGGCAGTGAATTTTCTTTTGCGTTGACTGATTCTGCTGGAAATGTTATTCATTTTTTTCAAGGAGGTAAAGTTTTTACTCAAAAGGTTGATGGATCTTTACAAATGGGAGGATTAGTAAATTGTGATCCAAAGGAAGAAAAATGCCCACCTAGCAATAAAAAAATATTAATTGAAATCGTGAAAGACAAGTCAATTATTCATTTTTTTGAAAAACTTAAAAATATTGCTCAGTCTTTACATACAAGTACTGTAGATTCTAATAATAAAATAAAACATAAAGTTTTTGGGGGTTTAACTCAAAATAATATGTTAATTACCTCAATGCCAATTTATTTAAGAGAAGTTTCATATGGAAGTATAATGGCATATACTGAAATACAATCAATACCGATAAATAATTAGCTTATCCATTGCTTTGAATATAAAAATAGCTTTTATAGATATTATAACTTTTTTATTTAGAAAAAAACGAATTAATATTAAATTGAATTTTAATATTAAATAAGAAAACATATTTATCATTTTTATTTCTAAATATACCCTATAGAGAAATGGAAAGTTTAGATGAATTAACAAAAACAAATGGAGGAAAAACTGGATTTTTTAAACATGTATTTAACTTTAACGATGAATCTAAATCCGAAATGTTAAATATTGTACAATATGCTGTTTTAGCATTAATCCCAGTTATAATATTAAATAAATTAACACAACGTTTTATACCAGAAGCGGATGATGAAAAAGGATCAATTGAAATTGTAGCGGAAATTTTAGCACAAGTAATTGCTATGTTTTTATTTATATTAATGATTCATAGAATCATTACTTTTGTGCCAACTTATAGTGGAGAAAAATATGCTGAATTTAGTGTAACAAGCATAATTTTAGCAATGTTAGTTATTATATTAAGTCTTCAAACAAAATTGGGTGAAAAAGTGTCTATCATTGTTGATCGTATTATGGAATTATGGAATGGACCAGCTGATGTAAAAAAAGGCAAAAAAGGCAATGTAAAAGTAACACAACCAATTTCTCAAAATCAAATGGCTATGAATCAATCATTAAACTCTGTAGGGGTAAATAGCGGTATGATGGGGTCAACATCTATTAGTTCATTACCACAAAATTCACCAACACAACAATTGCCTGATTATAATCAAATGTATCAACAAGATTCAACACCTTTAGTGGGAGCAGCAAATCCAGGAATGGAATCATTTGAGCCAATGGCAGCAAACGCAGGAGGTGGTGGATCGTTTGGTTCAGCATTTGGATGGTAATAAAATTTTTAATTTTTCATATAGATAAAAAATGGTGATAAATAAATACTTATAATTAAAAATATAATATTAGTATCAAAACTTTTAGAATTTAATAAAGCACTTATTAATACAGCAAAAATTACCAAAAAACTGTCACCTAACAACGCATCAGCACCAACTTCTTTTGCGTAATATTTGAAATAATCAAGCATATCATTTGAACCTTTAGGAACAAAAGTAAAAAATATGAAAAATAGAAAATCAAAAAAGATTTGTACTGCTACACATAATCCAGCAAACGCAGTTAACCCAACTTTTAATCCCAATTTATAAACAATAAATCTTCCTAGTAACATGTATAAAACTCCAATTAGGATATCAGCAATCATTGCGGATAATCTATATTTTTTATACCAACCTTCTAAAGAAGAACTAATATAAAAAAATTGTGAAAATGTAATAAAAATAATTAATAAATCAGCATAAATATTTGCTGTAATAATAGGAACATATTCAAATTTATTGTTAAAATTTATTGTAGGCTTTAAATTGATTGTTTTTTCAATAATAAATGTAATCAAAAAAAATATTCCAACGATTATTATTCCGTTCATATATAAATGAATGATAATAATAAAATATAAATAATAAATAATAAAAATTTTATAAAAAATAATAATATAAAAAAGTTTAAAATATTATTAACATATAATAATTAATGGATGTTAATAATTTGATGTATGCTTTAGATAATGAAACAAATGAAAACATTATGAATTTAACAACGCAAAAAATAATGGAAATGAATTTAAATATTTTAAAAGAATTACACTTGGAGAAATCAATAACATTAAATTATTTAAAAAAATTAAAAGGATATAAATATATAGATGAAATAAATGAATTAAAATATGGCTCATTTATTAAATGGATTCCAATAACAGATCCAAATTATTTACCATTACATTATTGTGGAATAATTTGTGACATAAAAATAACAGATAATGGTGTAATAATAATAGCTAAAAATTTTATGCATCGTCACTATTCATTTAAAATGGATGAATGTTTGATATTTCAAAAATTGACATCACAAGAATTAGTTATTTTAAGCGCATTAGATCATTTACAAAAAGAAGATGAAGAAGATAACTAATTTCTATTATTTCTAGTTTTATTTGTAAATAAGTCGCTAAATAATCCAGGAATAAATTTGCCTTTTTTAATTAATTGAATTTCTGAATTAGATAAATGTTTTCTTTTATTATAACATTTTTTTCCATTTCTATAAGTACAAATGCTTTTGTGTCCTTTGCCATTTTTAATTATAACTTTTTTAGTCATTTTTTTACCACCTTTAAAACTATGTTGTGTACTGCTGAAACTAAATGTCATAATATATATTAATATTTTATAATAATATTCTACTATATTATTATAAAAAATGGAAATAACAAAACAGGTCTTAGTTCATTTATTTCATATAATATTTGTTGGTTCATTATTTTTGTATGTAGGAATAATTGGTAATAAAATACCTTTATTAATGTATCCATTTTTAAAATATTTAGGAATTTTTATAATAATATATCATAGTTATAAAGCTTACGTAAAAATTTCAGATGATAAAAGCGCATGGGTCAATTATATTCATATATTTTTAATAGGACCTTTGTTAATAAAAATAGGTTATGATGGGGATAAAACATCAAGAAAATATTTTGAATTATTATTAATGGCTGGCTTTGCGTCTATTGGATATCATGGCTATTATTTATTATTTTAAATTCTTTAAAAAATATTATATTACGTAAAAATATTATATTATGTTAAATTATAATGGGAGGAAATACTGGTAATCTACGAACTCAAAGAAATCAATCTGGAACTAATGGACAAAGAACTTTAGGTTCTATTCTTGCTAGTGATTCAGGAAATGGTGCTGGATCAATAGCTCGTTTGGCTAAATGGTATGCTATTAGAGGGCCAGCAGATGGTACTCAAGGATTTTATAATAATGTATTTGGTCTAAAAACAGGTAGTTTTGGTAATTTCAGAAATTTTGGTAAATATAATTATTAATTAGAATCAATATAAAATACATATGTTTTTTACACCTTTTCTCATTTCACAAGTTCTTAGCTAGCTTGTAGAAAACGCCCATTTTACTGGACAAAAAATAAGAAAAAATATAAAAATCAATAGTAGGAATTTCACCTACGATGGTCTAACTTTTTCCTCTTCCTTTTGTTCACTTTGGGATGAAGAGGTGAAAGATGAAATTTGAAAACATAATGGGCGTTCCTGTTTTTCTATCCACCACTTTGTTAAGTTCATTATGTTTATGGATGAATTCGCATCTCTACACGATATTTTTATATAATTTTTAATGAAAAAATTATATATAGAAAATAAAATAAATATGTTATAATTTTAATAAATACCTTACTGTTTATCATCACAAATGGGGGGGGGAATATTATATGTCGTTATAGACCCAATGTTTTTCAAAAACACATTTTCTTTCGGTATAACTTCAAAATTTATATCAAATTCTATTTCTTCCAATTGTTCGTATATATGTCTGCTTAATTGAATTGTATCTATTTCTGCTGTTGATTGTAATCTTGATGCCATATTTACTGTATTTCCAACAACACATAATCTTGGTATTTCATTTCCTAATATTCCAACACTAACGCTTCCCATATTTATACCAATCCTAATACATAACGGAATATTAGCAGGCGTTTTTATTTTTTTAATTTCTTTAACAATATCTAATGCGAATAATATCATTTCTTTTACCACAACTTTATGATTAGTAGAATTTCTAAAAATATCTCCCACAACCATATAAGCATCGCCTATCGTTTCTATTTTTTGTAAATGAGGATATTTTTTTATAGTATTGTCAAAAGCAGTATAAATGGTGTAAAGTAATTGAAAAATAATTTTATCATCATAAATTTTTGATAATTCAGTATAATTAACAATATCCGTAAAAAGAACACAAATCATATTAAACTGTTTTGCGTTTGCGTTTGCGTTTGCGATATATTCTTTATCAAAATCAAAGGGTAATATTTTCTTTAATAATTCTTGTTCTAATATGGTTTTATTTTCAGGTATTTTTACTAAAAATTGTTGTGTTGTAAAATCAATAAACTTATTACATTGATGAGTTATAATAGCATTTTCATTTTTATAAATTTTTATATTTTTAATCATATAGGATACAAATTGAACAGATTGTAAATCCATGTTATTCAATTGTGTTAATTCTTTCTCATTATAATTATTAACTATGATACATGTCATCATTTTGCTTATCGTATCAGCATAAGAATAATATAAATTAATATTATATTCATTTGTTATTTGAAATAAATCAATAATGTTCAAGAACATAAATATGCTCCATATAAATAAATAAACATTTGTAAATGTTATATTTCTTTTTGTGTAAAGAGTTTTCATAAAAAATAATAGCAATAACCACGAAATCCCTGTTAAATAATAATATGTTATTGTATTCTTATAAGGATAAATAAATACATTAATTGCCACAGGAATAATATGATAATGAATTTTTATATCTTGTAATTTAATAGTATTTACATCACAATACATTTTAAGCATTAATGGTGTAGCGAATAACCACATAATATTTCTACTAAACTCAAATTGACTTACAGTCATGTTATCACTTAAAAATGTATTGATTGTATATTTTATATAAACAAATGCCAACGCATTTGAAGTTTTATTTATTGATTTGTAATCTATTAAATTTGTTATAAGATAAATAGAATAAACAGACAAAACGAATAAATTCAGGTTTGTAATAGAATAATAAAAATTACTATTGGTTTGAATTAGTTCGTTATTTAGTGTTGTAGAATAGTTAGATAAGTATAATTTATTCAAAACAATATCAGCATTACAATATAAGAAAACAAAAAAAAGTATATATATCATACATAATAATAATATTTATTTTTATACCACAATTGTAATTTTGTATTTCTAATTGTATATTATATATGTCTAATCAAAAGAGGATTGATTATAAAGAAACTGCTGTTAATTATTATTTAGTTGAGGATAAAACACAGGAAGAAGTATGTAAAATATTCAATTGCTCTCGCAGAAGTTTAATGCGTTGGGTAAAACAATGCGAAAATGAAGGAAAAATAAAACAAGGAAGCGACCAAAGAAAAACTATCTATAAAATCTCATTTCATAACTTGTGAAAATGGGCGTTTTCTACAAGCTAGCTAAGAACTTGTGAAATGAGAAAATGTGTAAAATATTTATATATAATTATTTATAATATTATTTTAACATTTTTCAATCCATTTTTTATTTAGAACAGCATGTACACTTTCAAGTGCTCCTTCTGTCCATCCTTGTCTTCTACTTACAGCTTCACCAACAACTAACAAACATTTTTCAGGATGTTGAGCTTGATAAATAAATTCTTCACGAGAATTAAATTCTTTTTTATCCAAGGGTTCATAATAATGGGTTCCGATTGGCCAATAATAATGTGTAATTGAAATAATTTTAAGACTATTAGGTTGAATTGCTAATGATTTTTCAACGGATCTTTCAAAAAATTGTCTATTTGATTCAGTATTATCTACATGATCTTTTAAAAGTATAGCATTTTTGTTATCAGTATATGTGATCATATAGACACCTTTTTTAAAATCCATTGGTACTATTTTTTGTAAAGGTCCCGGAACAATGGTATAATAAGGAACATATTGATTCATAATTTCAGCCGATTTTTTTGTAAATTTGGCGTAAACATATAAAAAGGGTTGTCCATGTATTTTATTATAAATAGGAAAAGATGGAAGAAGTTTTTGAACAGTGCTGATTCTGGTCGCGACAATTACTTTATTAGAATGATATTTTATTTCTTTTTCAGTAATAATTTCAAATAAAGATGGATTAAAATTTAATTTATTTATTTTTTCAACTTTATTGGATGTTCTAATATTTTTATAACCAATTTGATTACAAAGCGAATGAATTAGATTAGACCAATGAATATCTAAAGCTGTCCATCCAGGAGCATTATCATCCATTTGATAATGATATAAAACTTCATAAGCATCTTCTTCCTCATAATCACGGTATCCAGCAGAAACAATAAATTTATTATAATTTTCATTACCTAAAACGCGTTTAGCAAACTGTTTGAAAGTTAGAGAAGGTTTACCAGGAAGTTTATTATATTCTTGTCTTAAACTAACAAGACATTTTTTAACATTAATAGGATTATCAATTAAAGAAGAATAATTCATTAACACTTTGAATGGTTTATAATCAATATTAAGTTCATTCAATAATTTAATTAATAATTTATCGGTATCTTTTCGTCCCACACCAGCTCCAACAACTATTTCAGTCCCATAAAAATTTGCGTTACCAACTCTTCCACCAATATATTGTTTTTTATTACTTTCAAGAATAATAAATGTTTTAGAGGGATCCATTTTTTTGATATTATATGCGCTAAATAATCCAGACAATCCAGCACCAATGATAATTATATCATAAAAATTAGAATTCATTATGATATAATAAAATAATATTTAATTGTATAGGAAAAAATAAAAAAACTGTCATAGTCTCCTAGATTTTTTAGATTTTTTAGATTTTTTAGATTTTTTAGATTTTTTAGATTTTTTAGATTTTTTAGAATGTTTTTTATATTTTCTTTTTGTAATTCCTCTGCCTAAATTAGGTGATGATGATTTAGATAATTCAACATATTGTCCAAAATCATCGTTGGAATTGCTCCAAAAAGGGTTTGGATTTTCTATATCATAAGGAGATTTATATTTAGGTTTATAATTAGGTGCTCTTTGATAAATAGTTTCTGAAAAACGCCCAGGTTTATCAATAGAATCATTATAAAAATCAATAATACCATCATTTACTTCGTTATAATCATACATATTTTCTCCGGATAATTCTTTAGCTAAATCACCTTCATAAATAATTCTAAACATATTAGGAGATAAAGATTTATAAGGACTTTCCAAAGGATTTAAATCTAATATAGGGGTTACTTTACTTTTATCAAAAGAATCTGACCTATTATTACTAATTAGTTGATTTAAATCCAATATAGGAGTAACTCTACTTTTATTATAAGAATTAGGTCTAGGCTTTGAATTTTTTATACCTCTTCCCAAAGTTCTACTTATATTTTTGTTTTTTTTTAAAGTCATTTTATATAATAATTTGATATTATTTTTTTTTTATAGTTTTATTTTTGTTAGTTTTCCTGAAATTAACAGTTTGTTTTTTTGTACATTGAAAATTACCGCGTCTAAAGCCTTTTTTTCCAAATATAGTTTTAGTACAAATGCCAATAGATTTGGTTTCATTAACAGGGTCAAGTTTTTTAATACATTTACAAAGTTTTTGAGACATAATTTTTTCAGCATTAATTTTCAAAAGTCTTTTGGATTTTGGAATATTTAATTTATAAAATTTTAAAATACTAATATAATCTTTATTTGTTAATTCGGAAGACATTTATAATAAATAACAATATTTTATTTTTGATATTTATAATCATAATATAATATATGAAATGTATTTCTAGAATAGTAGTATTTGATTTAGATGAAACATTGGGTTATTTTATGGAACTAGGAATGTTTTGGGATTCTCTATCAAATTATATAAAAAATAATAATATAAATATATCAATAGATCAAAATTTATTCAATAAAATATTAGACTTATATCCTGAATTTTTAAGACCAAATATCTTAGGTATTTTAAATTATTTGAAAAATAAAAAAGAGATAAATCATTGTGATAAATTAATGATATATACTAACAATCAGGGTCCAAAAGAATGGGCTAAATATATTAAGAATTATTTTGAAACAAAATTAAATTTTAAAATATTTGATCAAATAATAGCAGCATTTAAAGTTCAAGGTCAACAATTAGAATTATGTAGAACTACACATATGAAAACACATAAAGATTTAATAAAATGTACAAAAATTCCTGAGGATACTTATATTTGTTTCCTAGATGATGTATTTTATCCAGGAATGAGCAATGATAAGATATATTATATAAATATAAAACCATATATATACGATTTGACATTTGATGAAATGATAAATAGATTTCAAAAAAGTGGTATTTTACCTGCCGAGCCTACATCATGGAGGGATCAAATATTACATGATATGAAAAAATATTCCTATATTTATGTAGGCAAATCTGTTGAAGCACAAAATATTGATAAAATATTGTCCAAACAAATTATAAAACACCTTCATAAATTTTTTGATAATATTAAGATTGACAACAAAGATGATCAATATAATCATACTGGAATTAAACCGAAAAAAAATACAGATAATAAGCCTAATAAATTTACAAAAAACAAAAAAGTATTTAAAACTAAAACGTTCAGGAAAAAATATAATTAAATGAAACGTTCAGGAAAAAATATAATTAAATATTTGCCTTTCTTATTATAGGATTTTTATAAAAAGATTATTTACCTCTTGTAAATAGTTTTGTAATATGCTACCAATTGCGGTGGCTGTAAATATAAATATACCAGCATTAAATGCTATTTTTCTATCTAAATCTGTAAATTGTATTTTTCTAAAAGGATTAAATCTATATAATAGAAATAAACTAATATATATTTTTATATAAAACTCCAAATCATTTAAATAATTAGGAGCATGAACTGATATTTTTAAAGCTATTAATATATATAATAACCAAGATAGCAAAATTACTATATCAAACGATCTATTTTGAAGAATATATAAATGATCATTTTTCATTTATATATTTTATATATAATAATAATTATCAAATTTTGTAACAAAATATTTACCCTTAATTTTACGTAATATAAATTTCTAATGTTCTTGCGCTAGGATCTTTAGATTCTATATATTTTGGCATCCAATAATATGGAACAATAGTTTCGCAGTTTGGATAATATAAAGAAAATATTGTTTTATAATAATCTTTTTCCAATTCTATATCTGGAATACAATTTGAATCAGTTTCATTATTCATTTTATAAGCAATCTTTTCTTGTAAAATTTTAAATAAAGAACGACCTTGACTACTTACACCGTCGCTAAATGCTTCTTTCTTTCTCCATAATATTTCATCTGGTAGAATTTGTCCACCTTCATTGTTCTGGAAGTTTGCTTTTGTAAAACTTTCTCTTAATAGATATTTTTCTATTGAACCCTTGAAGAATATACTATTCAATTCGTTTACTTCGTTTACTTCGTTATAATAATTATTATGATTTCTATAATGAGAAGGAATAGATAATATAAAATTTACAAAATTTCTATCCAAAAATGGTGTTCTTGGTTCCAGTCCATTAGAAGAAATACTTTTGTCTGATCTTAATACATCATATAAATGTATATCTTTTAATAATCGTCTTGTTTCTTTATCAAATTCAATATTATCTGGACATTTATTCATATAAAGATAACCTCCTAATAATTCATCTGAACCATCCCCATTGAATATTACTTTTGCTTCCGAATTATTTGAAATATATTTACCTAATAAATAATTACCAATACTTGCTCTAACAGTTGTTGTATCGTAACTTTCAATAGCTTTAATTACTTCAGGAATTGATGAAAACATTTCATCCTCTGTTACTATAATTTCTCTGTGATTTGATCCTAGATAATCAGCTACAATACGAGCATATTTCAAATCTTCCGAACCTTTTAAACCAATACTATATGTTTCTAATTTAACCATCTTATTATTTTTTTGTAAAAAATTGTTTACTAATGCTGCTATTAAACTACTATCAAGTCCTCCTGATAATAAACACGCAATAGGTCTTTCAGTTGTTGAACATCGTTTTTCAACGGCTATATTTAAATAAGAAGATATATTTTTAAATAAATTTTTTTCAATTGTATCTTTATTTTCAGGTTTTAACCAATTGTGAGAGAAACTTGGTAAAAAATATGTAATGTTTTCTCCATTTTTAATAGGTTCCCAACAAGAATTTACTATATTAGACAAATTAAAAATAGTGTATGTTCCAGGCTTAAATTGTTCTATAATATAATTATTCTTATTATAATTTTTATTATTAGAATTGTAGAAAAACTCTAAACATTTTAACTCTGAAGAAAATCCATATAAATTACATTTATCTGTATCATTTTTATTATTATTTTTTAAATAATATAATGGTCTAACGCCTAGCGGATCCCTAGCTACAAATAATTTATTATTTAAATCCGATGCTAACCGATTATCATATAATATAAAAGAAAATACACCATCTAACATAGTTAAAGTTTGTTCAATTCCATATTTTAGATAAAGATGAATGATGACTTCACAATCTGAATCTGTAGTTGGTTTTACATTCATGTATTCATACAATAATTTATAGTTATAAATTTCACCATTACAAATCAATATTACGTCATTTATTTCTAACGGTTGGTTAGATTCATTATTCAAACCATTTATAGCTAATCTATGAAATCCTAAAACCATTTTCATATATTTTGTTTCCAATTTAGAAAATTCTGGACCACGCTGTTTACCTTTTACAAATTCTCTTTTAATAACATCAATTTGAATATCATTATTGTTTAGAAGACCAAAAATTCCGCACATATTTTTTTTACTTCGTTATAATAATATATACGATTGTATTTAAACAATTTTTTATTATTATATATAATATTTATATATATCAATGAATATAAATAGTTTTTCAGATCAACCAAGTTCTTTAAGACAGCAAACCATATATCAACGATCATACGAAAGAAATATTCCATCTAATACTTTACAACCATATTTAGAGCAACGACCTGTTCAAACTAAATTTACTATACTGCCTATAATTGATCCTAGAAAACAAATAAATATTCCATTACTTCAACAACCTACTTATAATACTGAAACTATGTTTAATCCAGGCAATGATTTTGGACCTTGGTCGGGTTATTCAAAAAATGTAAATCACGAATCTGAATTAAGAAATCAAATTAATGCTTTATCTTCCTGTAGCAAAGCCACATATGTTCCATCCAGTAAAAGTAGTTTATATCAATTCAATTGGCAAAATCAAAATCATCTATCACAACCATTTCCAGATTTGTTTAATAAAGAAAAATTTTGCCCGACAAATCCTAATCCCAATCCTGATAAAATAGGATTTCAATTATTTAATAACGCAACTAGACAACAGGTAAAAGATTTAACTGAAACAACATGTGATTAATAAATATTTTTCTTTTTTCTTCGTTATAATCTTTATATTATTTAATTAAAACAATATAAAGAGGAATGGCTGAAGACCTAGTTAACCAAATTACTCTTAATTGTCTAATAAGTAAAAATCAACTTCAAAAACTTAACAAAAAATTAAATGAAAATACTGAAAATAATAGAAAATCAAATAAAGATATTTATGAGGATAGAATTAAAACTTTATTTTATGATTTATTAAAAGATCGGAAACCAGATAATCTATTGGAAGATGTAAAAACCGGTTTTGATTTTTTTTTAGATAAATGTATATATTATTTCAAAGCAGTAGATAATAATGAAATTTTAGAAAAAGAAAGAAATAATACTTTATATGATTGTGATATTATAAATGATGATATTGATTTTGAAAAAGAGGAGAAAGATATTGAAAGAGGAAATTATAAAGAAAATGAGGATGAAGAAGATGAAGAAGAGGAAGATGAAGAAGAGGAAGAAAAAATAAATAGTACGTTTGTAAAACCAAAATATTTAAATAAATCAAATATTTCAAAAGGTGTAGAAAATATTCAACAATTGCCTTTAAATTGGTTTCAAAATATAAGACAAAATTATAAAAAAAATAAAATTATACCTAGAAAAAAAGAAATAATAATAGATGAGAATTCTTTTAGTTTTGAAAAAAAGAAAATATAAACAATTTATATGAAGCATAAAAAAACAAAAAAAAAATCACAAAAGAAAGGTCGTAAACTTACAAAAAGTCGTAAACTTACAAAAAGTCGTAAACTTACAAAAAGTCGTAAACTTACAAAAAGTCGTAAACTTACAAAAAGTCGTAAACTTACAAAAAGTCGTAAACTTACAAAAAAAGAAGTATTTGTAAAATTAAATTGTAGTCCAGAAAATAAAGATAAAGATTATACCTGTTATACAGATGAAGATTTGGTTAAGTTAAAAGAAATGTGGAATTCTAGGCATCCAGATAAACCTATTTTGGAAACTGAATCTAAAAAAATATGGGAAAAGCTAAAAAACTATTATACTAACATATGTAACAAAGAATCATGTTGGATAAGGCAAATGACAAAAAATACGCTAATGGAAAAAGAATTATTAAATGCGTTTGCTCCTGAATCCCCAAAAGAATGGAAAAAAAATCCCAATGAATGGTTATCTAGTTTAGATATAATAGAAGTAATGAACCAATATGAAAAGAAATATAAATGTTTTGATTTTTTAGGACCTTCTCCAATAGATTATGACACACATAAATTATATGGTGAATGTGTTTGGGAAGAATTATGCCATTTTAGTTTACAAAATCAAATAAAAAAAGGTCATACAAAAATTGGTGTAATTTTTAACACTGATCCACATTATAAAGGCGGACAACATTGGATTTCATTATTTATAAATATTAAAAAACATACGATTTTCTTTTTTGATAGTGCTGGGGATCCAATTCCCGATCAAATAAAAAAATTTGTTGATACTGTTATTGAACAAGGTACTAAACTAACAAATCCCATACATTTTAAATTTGACGAAAATTATCCTGTAGAACATCAATATGATAATACTGAATGTGGTATTTACAGTTTATTTTTTATTGTTCATATGTTAGAAGATAAAATTACAGGAAACTATTTAAAAACACATGTATTGAAAGATAAATATATGGAACAGTTTAGAAAGGTATATTTTAATAGTGAATTATAACTAATAATAATTAGTTATATATATACTTAAAAAAAAATGATATATAAAACTGATTTAAAAAATAGACATTATATTGTATAACAACTAACAAAATGAGTGGATTTACTAGAAATGATATGTGGGGCGCAATTAGTCATTATTGTTTTAAGAATGGTCTACACATTACATATTTGGAGAAATTACGTAAATCACAATTAGAAGAAATCATCATAAAATACGATATAAATGTAGAAGAAATGTTATTTGAAATGGAGAAACAGAGAGAGTCAGAGGCAAATTTCACACAAAATTTAACAGAAAAATTCACACAAACAGTTAAAAAGGGTTTAGAAGTTTTTAAAGGTAAAATACAAATGTTGGAATCACTTTTGAATGATGAACAAAAAGAAAAATACTTGGAATATTGTGATTCACTAGAAAATCCAAATTTGTAATTGCGTAAGTAAAATAATAAGTAAAATAAATACATAAAAAATTACTTATTATTTATATAAATGAATAAATCCCAATTTGTTAATAGAGACAATTTAGAATTACTTTGGGAAGTTTTATTGGATGAATTACATATTAACAAAACTAACACTATTTTAATATCTAACGTGAAAACAATATTTGAAAGTAATATTAATTTATTTGTTTCCAGATCCAATCCAAAAACTAATATTTTAGAACAAAATAAACAGTTTTTAAATCAAGTTTTACTAGCTGTAAATCAATTACTGCCTAAACAAAATATTAAAAGAATAAATATAACAGATGAAGAAGTACCAGAAATATATAAAATTGAAGATATTCAAGCAGCACGTCAAACTGATTTTGAAAAAGAATTGGAAATAAAAAAAAAGGAATTAGAAAATTATATGATCCCAACAAAACCTAAAGAATTAGATTTTTCGGATAGAAATTTCTCATCGTTACCAAATATGGAATCATTGTTAGCTGATCAAATAGCTGAAAGAAGTTTGAATTTTGAACAAATATATAATAATTATTATAACGAAGTAAACGAAGTAAAATCAACTATTACTCCTGAACAATGGTTAACTCCCAAGAAAACTTCAGTAAATTCTGAAAAAACGGAACAAACAAAAAATATATCAAATGGACGATTAAAATATATTAATATTGATAACGATAATAATATAAATATAATTAATAATAATAAAAAGGTGTCTTTTAATGAGAATATAACTTCTAACATATTAGAAGAAGTGCCAGGATCTAATACTATCAGTATATTTCAAAAACTAAAAAAAACTAATTTAGAAAATGATGCTAATTTTCCTGTGGAACAATCAAAATATGAACAACAAAATTCAATATTACTTCCAAGACAAGAAGAAATTTTAAAAAATGATTCTAATTCTTCAAGTCTACAAAAAGTTCTATTAAATCAAAATGTTCAACAAAATGTTCAACAAAATGTTCAACAAAATGTTCAACAAAATGTTCCAATAATTTCCAATACTGAAATCGTAAAACAATTAAATGATATGAATAGTAAAATTGATAAATTATATGAAATGGTTTTTAAACTAACAAAAATAGAAGTTAATGATAAAAATATAAACGTGGATTTTTAAATTTTTTCTTTTACAATTTCATAATCTTCTCCTCGTTTTACTAATTTTCCTAATAAAATAGGTCTAACTCCTGGAATTTGTCTTGCTTGAATAACACTATTATAATCATATACTTGTTTTGTATCCATTCTTAACATATATTGTTTTCCTGTTGTTTTGAGAGTAAAAGGCCTTGCTTCCCAATCAATAATAACTCTATTTATATCAGCTACAGTATCATTTTCATCTTGAGATATACTTGGATTATAAGAAAAATCATTTACTGTTGGTTGTCCAAATGATAAACAAACTAATCCTTCTTTTGAACTAGATTTAACATGAGTAGCACAATCAATTGATGCTTCTTTTACAGCAGTTAATAATTGTGATGTCAATTGTTCTTTAATAGTTGATATTTCAAATAATTTTTGGTCTGATGTTTGTGGAACATATGGCGGCTGTTTAGAAACATCTTTTAACTTTAATTCAATAGCAAATTCACTATCTAATTGTGTCTTTGTAAATGTCATTATATAAATAAAAACTTCTACTGTTTGTAATGCTTTTGGTAAACTTTGATGTGAACAAATACGTCTTGCTCGCCCAATAACTTGTTCTAAACGCACAGGATGCCAATATGGTTCCATAATATGAACAAATCTTGTATTTCGTAGATTGATACCTTCTGAACCAGCAGATGTAATCATTAAAACTTTGATAATTTCCCCAAGGTTATTATTACTACTTTTTGCTCTTAATTGAGTAGCTATATTATTTGGTATATAATCCCATGTTCCATTATAAATATTACGAATTATTTCTCTTTCTTCCGCGTCTTCAGTTCCTGTATATAAAGCATAACATGGTTTTCCCATATCTTCTTCACTCATATTTAATTCCCAACCATCAATTCCAGTTCTTTTAATTTTAAATTTAGCAAATCCATTTGCTTCTAATGTCATAGAAAAAATGCCAATTCCCTCCATAGATCTAAACTGACTATAAACTAAATGTAATCCTTGGTGTTCAGGGTCTTCAATATTATCTAACATGGCTAAAAATTTTGGACTATATATTTTTAAACCTTCAGGTGTTAAAAATTCCTGAGAATGTGTTTGTAGATATTTTAAAGCATTTTTAATTGCTTCTTTATATTCATTTGAACCCATTTTTTCTAAAATTTCATCACCCTCTAATTCATCTGCTTCCCTTTGTATAGCATCTTCATCTTTGTAATTCTCTAATTGTAATATTTCATCTTCATTTATTTTATCAATAAAATTTTCTGCTGGATTAGATGTACCACCTTCCATTATCATGGAATAAGAATCATCAGAATCATCAGAATCAACAGAATCATCAGAATCATCAGAATCATCAGAATCATCAGAATCATTATCATCGTCCGAATACGAATCTGAACCACCTTTCTTTTTTTTTAAAGCTTTTTCTTCTGCTTTTAATCTAGCCTTTTCTTCTTTTTCCAAAGCTTTTTGTTTTTCTTTAGCTTCTTTTTCCAAAGCTTTTTGTTTTTCTTTAGCTTCTTTTTCCAAAGCTTTTTGTTGTTCTTTAGCTTCTTTTTCCAAAGCTTTTTCTTGTTCTTTAGCTGCTTTTTGTTGAGCCTTTTTTAAAGCCTTTTCATCAGCTTTTAAAATTTTCAATTGTTCTTTATTTTTAAGTAAATCAATGATTTCAACGGCTTTTTCTGGTTCCAAAGCTTTTTCTGGTTCAACAGCTTCGCTTATAACCTTTTCATTTCTAAATTCTGCTGGATTTGGACGACCTGGGGGAGTTGGCATTACAAAATTACATGCTAGACGTGAAAAAATACGATAAGTAGATGATGGCTCATTGAAAATACCATCAGTATCAACAACACCAGATGATTTCTTTTTAGGTTTCTCACTTTGTCTTTCTTGTTGCCGATAATTTTCATATATTTTAAATTGATAATCACTCATTGGAATTAATACCTCATGTCTATCAAAGTTTTTGTCATAGGAAGGTAATAATTCTTCTTGTGCCGAACGGAAATAAGATGTCAATCCAATAATTCTTCTTTTAAATTTATCAATATTTGTAATATTTCCATTATCCCGGTTTATAAAGTTATTCAAAAAATCATCTAAACTGTCGGGCAAAGCAGTATTAACAGAAAAAGAAGTGCCTTTTTCTATAGCGGTAATATCATTTTTCTTTAAAAGTTTCGTAATTCTTTTTACAAAATCATTGTCTGATAATATTCCTCTTTCTTCAAAGATTATTTCTCCTTTTTCGTTACGTGTTAATTCCCCATTATCATTTCTTTTTTCTTTCTTTTCATTTGTAACCCCTTTATAACCGGAAGATGCTGTGATTTTATTTTCAAAACCATAAGGATTACGAGTAATGGTTAATGTTTTTGAACTTGGTACATAATCTATATAATCAAGTATTTTTTCTTTAGAAAACATAGCTTGTAGCGAATCTTTAGATAATTTTATATTTGCTTCAGGATTTAAAGTGAAATTCCATGTTTTAATGTAACCTCTTAAAATATTAAATAAAATACCAATTTCATTTGGATAATTAATAATAGGAGTTCCTGTTAATAAAATCACTTTACAATTTTCAGCTCTTAATAAAAATTCATATAATAATAAAGATAAAGATTGAGGTAATAATGCGTCAGGACCTCGTTTCTTTTCTGAAAATTTAGATATCTTATTAATCTTATTTACAATTCTACTAATTAAATTATGAGCTTCATCAATTATAACTACCGCATTATCAAATATATTATTTTCAAAATTATTTGTTAAAAGTTTAAATTTATCTCTTCTTAGACCATTATAGTTTATAAAAGTATATTTATTTTTTATCATTTCGTCTAATTGATCATTTAACATTTTTTTATCTGAAGATGATAATTCCGAGTAATTCATAGGTTTAGTTATATTTACTAACCAAGCTCCATGATTTCTTCTAATATATTCTCTAGGAAGTCCAAGTGACGCGGATAAAGGATTAACTAAATCAGGATTATCATCTATTGAAACCCATTCCCAAAATTGATTCTTTCTATAAATTAAATCACCAAATTTTTTTATTTCTTCAATATAATTGCGACGTAAAGCTGCTGGTGTCATTACTATAACCTTTCTAGCACTTTTCATCCCTTCAGCAATAGCAATAGAACTATTCGTTTTACCGGAACCTAACCCATGATATAATAATAGACCTCTATAAGGAGTATATAAATTCATATAATCTCTAACAATTTTTTGATGAGTTAATAATGATACTTCACCAGTATCTTTACCAATATCGTCACAAGTAATATTTTTACTTTCATCTAATAAATCTTCTTTATAAGGTTCAAATAAACCATTAATAAAATTTACAAAAATTTCACGATTATTCATATAATAACTAGAAACTTTAACATCATAAATAGGTATAGGTGGTAAACGTTTTTCTAAAGGTGTGTCACCAATTTGAATCATTAATTCAGATCCTAAAGGTATTACTCCTCTCGTAACTTTTTTAGTAGTTCTTTGTCTAGGTTTATTTATATTTTGTTTTATTTTTTCAGCTTCATCAAAAATAATAGGCGGTTCTTCTTCTTTTTCCTCTTCAACACGTGGTCCGCCTTGAGGAAGTTCTTCCATTATATTTTTTTCTTTTTCTTCTTCTAAAAAAATAGATTGTTTTTGTAATTTTTTTGGTTTTATTATTTCTTCTTCTTCTAAAATAGGAGCTTTTGATACAGCTATTTCTTTAATGGGTTCAGGAAATTTTTTTGACACAGATGTTAGTTTCTTTTGTTTAATTTTCTGAAAAATATCTAAGGCTCTTCTACCTTCGTCTCTTTCAGCAGTAATAAATGCTTTGATTGCTTTAGTATTTTCTCCTCTTGTAGGTTCAATAATAATTTTTACACCTGGGTTAGGAAGCACATCAGGTTTTAATTTTAATTTATCTTTAAGTGTTTCTAAATGATTCATTACTTATATATTTTCAATATATAATTTTTATAATTTTAACATCTTTGAAATTTTTTTATTATTTAAAATTGAAAATATAATTTATATTTTTTAAAGATATAAATATATAAATGATAGATGTATTGGAGTCAATTCAACCAATTTCATTAAGAAAGCGTATTAAAGGTGAATTTTATAGAATGGGATCATTATATGATAATATCTATGTTATAAAAGAAGATAGTAAAATAATTTTTGTAATAGAAAAAACGTATAAAAATCAAAAAAAGATAATTTATAAATTTTTGATTTCAAATCATTATCCATTTTTACCGCCAGATTTATATATTAATAACAAAAAATACGGCCAATATTTAAAATGTCCAAATAAGTTTTTGAATGTTTTAAAATATATAAGAGGAATTGATTGTTTTTGTTGTTCTTCATGTATATGTGATGGTAATTGGACTCCTTCTATGACATTAAAATATATAATAGAAGAAAGTGAATATAATACTAATACAAAACATAATATTATGATAAAAATATTTTTAGACCAAATAAAAGAGCAATATTTAATTAGTGATATAGATTTGGATTCTTGGTTATTTCATATAGCTTGTCCTGAAGTAATTAAACCAGGAACAAAATATTTAATCTAATCAATAGGTTCAATAGGAAGATTTAACAGTTGTAATGCTTCATTACATGCTATTTGTTCAGCTTTTCTTTTAATTTTATGTTGTCCTTCGCCCAAGAATAAGAATATTTTTCCATCATTTTCTAATATATAATCTTGAACAGCTTTAAAATTATTTTGTAAATCTGTAAATGTTATAGCATCGGCAATATTCATATTATATATAGGTTGTCCAATACATAAATAAACACCCATTTTGTAACCTTCTTCAGGATCAAGATTAATTTGTAAATAATGAGGTGTAACTTTGAATTCTTTTTGTATTTTTACTTGTAAAATGTTCTTATAATTATCATCATTTTTAATTAAAGCTATCCAATCAATATGTTTTTCAAACACTGTTTCAATAAATTTTTGAGCGATTTGAAATCCTGGCCCAGTAATAAACATATTTTGAAACCATCCTTCTTCATCATTAATAATAATTTTATTAAAATCTAAAAACAAGGCTCCAATAAATGATTCAAATAAACAACCAAGTTTCTTCAAATTAGTCCTAGTTTTTTTTTCTTCAGCATTTCTTGATAAAATTAGCCATTTATGTAATCCCATTTCTAAAGCAATTTTGCCAATAGCTTCATTTTTGACAATGGCGATTTTCTTCTCTGTCATGAAACCTTCATTGCTTTTAGGAAATCGCCTATATAAAAGATATTTGGTAACACATTCTAAAATTCCATCACCCAGAAATTCAAGTCGTTCATTTGATTTAGTGCTTAAAGGTAAACAGTCAGGTGGTCTTTCAACAATAGTAATATTTTGCTGAATATTTTCAAATTCCGGCCTCTTCGTATAAGATCTATGAACAAATGCGCGTCTATATAATTCCATATTATATACTTTGGGAGGCAAACCATATCTGGAAAGAATAGATTGAACGTCGTTCAATTTAATCTCACTATTTAAAGAATTATATGGATTGAAAATTAATCCTTCGTCGGATTTAATGATGTCATCGTCGTGTAGCAAAGTCTTATTAGTATCGGCCATTGTACCTTAAGAGATATGTATTGTAGTCTTTAAGTAGTTTTAATATATAATTTAAAAATAGACTCTTACTTAGTTAAAATATTTTTTTTTATACAATATGAATTATGTTTATTTATCAAATTTTCATATTCATCATAATTTAATTTGTTAAGATATTTATATATTTTTGCTATATTACTATCTGGATCCAAGGTTTCACATATTAAATTATTTACTATCATTTTATCATGATTTTCCATTAATACATTATATAACATTTCACCATCATATTTAACTTTATATACATTATCAAATTTTTTTATAAATTTAAATGCTTCTTTGGCTTTTCCTTTATAAAATAATTTATGAAATTTACTTAAATATGTTTTTTTAGAAGGAATATTATCTGCTAATGAATTTTTTTCAAAACAAACTAAGTAATCGTCTAGTGAAACAGTTTTTGTAATATCCATTATTTTTTTGTTTGAAATAGTGTGAATATTTGGAATCAGTGTTTCAATAGGAATATCACCCTGATCAGTTTTTATAAGAGTCCCTGATGGAAAACAAATATCAGAAACAATATTACTTAATGGTTTAACTGAATAGGTCATAAACATTGAGTTTGAATCAATATGTGGAAAAAAATGACAGTGTATTGATGCTCCTATATTAGGTACATATGGTGTAGATGTTGTTTCATCAGAAGAATAATATGGCCATGTAAGAGCAAAAGATAATGATTCTTGAGGACCTATTTGCATAATATCACGACTATAAGTTTGGGTTAAGCCTAATCTTGTATCACTTCCAACACTTTCTGGTTTACTATTTATAGGTGTTAATGATGGATAAGAATATCCTGATGTAAGATGAAAATGTAAAGGATGTGAATCCCCTGTATCGGCATTTAAATACGTCCAAATTTCTGTTGATTTTAATTTTGTAGAAAAAGACCGTAAATTATCATTAAAATATCCATCGTATAAACCAATATATGTTTGATTTGGACTAATAATAAGTTGCGCGTTTCTTCTAGGACATAAAATTGGATTTTGTATATTTTCATCGTCTGTAGAATAATATGGATACCATTCTTGAATATAGTTATCATACACACCATATAGATATTCTTCATCACATGGTTCATTCACCGAGCAACATGGTCCAGATTTAGGTTTAGGCGGAGTGAGGTTTTTAATACCTGCCATAGATTTACCCATTAATTGTAATATAGCCCAACGACCTAGTATACGTATATGATAATTTGAATTATTTTTTGTTTTTATGATAGCAGATTTAATATATTTAGTAGTACCGTCTAATAAATTAACTCCATATGGGAAAAAAGACCAATCAAATGATAATATTTTAGAGGATTTCATTGTTTCTCCATTTAGGGTAATATTTGTTTTACTTAAATTATAATTTAATAAATCAACCCATTCTTGAATATTTAAATTTTCTCTTTGAGGTGTTGCTGGTAAATTAACTAAAACACTAAATATTGGTTTTTGTGTATTTTCACCATATGATATATTATTTTCAAAACCCTGAATAGTAAATTTGTCATTTGATATCATTGCTATATTTATGTAATTATCATCAGTTTGTGTTACTCTAAATTCTGATGTAGGGAGTACTTTTGGTTTATAATTATTTGGTGATTTACTATATTCTATTAATGCCTTATCTAAATTTAGCTCAGCCGAATGCCATAAATCAACATAAATACGATTGGTACCATTACAACATTCAGATACTCCATATCCATTTTTACCATCCTTATCTACTATGTAAGCATTACCTGATTCGCCATTTATGTAGTTAATATCAGTTTCGCCCCAAAGAACAATATTTCTTATTGGTGTTTCTGGAGTCACGTTAGGTATATTATAAAAATAATGTGGATTAAGACTACTTAAATAATTACTATCAATTGGTGGAATACCATTTTTATAAATTATATTATTTATTATTGGTAAGATAGTATTTATTATAGAAATATTATTTTTGTTATTTTCAGAAACATTATTAATATACAAAAAAGGACGTTTTGAATTTGTTTTTGGGATAGGATATAAACCATTAACCATAAACTGATTTACTTGTGGAATTAACGCTATTGTAGGATAATTAATGTTAGTAGGATTTTCTTGTTGATTGATATTATCGGGATCTGAGATAGGAGTAGGATAAGGAGTTGACGAATTATTTGTAAAATCAGGGAATGTTCCAGAACCATCATCATTAATTCCCAAATTTTCAGTCAAATCATAATCATAAAAGAATAAATAAGCACTTTTTATAATAGTTAAATCTACAAGAATTGAAATTCTACCACCTACAGGTATAAATTGTATAGTAGTGTTTACTGGAGCACAAAGCCCTTGATCTGTCTGAATAACATAAAATGGCACAATATTTTTTTCACTATCACATACACCTAAATATAACACACGCCAATTACCATTTGAATTCAAAATATCAAATTTTACTATATTTTCGTTAGTATTGTGATAATTTATATTTGAATAAGGAACAGATTCATTGGGGTCTGTATACCATTGAACGCTAGATATTCCATTTATCATTGTAAAGCAGGATCTATTAACGTCCACTGTTATATTCCCAAATGTAGGACATCCATTTTCTTGTAAATCAATATCAGTACAAGTAAGGACAATATGATTATCACCATAAGTAAATAAATTATTTAATGGTTGTGATATTTTATCAGTAACAAGAACTGTTCCAATTAATCCCGCAAGCGCGAGCTCAACAGAACGAAACATTGGATGCGCATGATACCATGTTAAAGCTGAATTATTTCTAATAATTGGAAGTTGAATACTAATGGTATTTCCTATATATGTACTTGGACCAAAAATTTCAAATGATGAAGCCCCATCAACTAAACCTGTATTGATTAAACCATGAAAATGTAAATTTGTAGTAAATTTGGTATTATTTATAAATTTAATTAATGGTGCGCTTCCTTGTGGAAATAATAGAGGTGGAAGTCCATACGATATCGTAATTTTTAATACATCATTAATATATACTTTACTACCAAAAATTGGAAAATGTCTTTCATCTTTTCCACATAATTCAGCGTCTGGAGAGAACTTATAATTTGTATTAAAAATTTCTATAACTACAATATCATTTATAGACAATTCTGAAAAATCTACTAAATCATGTATTGACAACTTTATCATATATATTATTATCCTATATATTTTTCAGAAAAAATAACTATTAATAAAAATATAGGAAAAAGTGTAGGACAATATGATTTGAATATGAATTTGATTGAAATTCATAAAAGCACAGCTGAAGCTGGTATAAAATTAAATATTAAAAAGCAAAATATATTTGGTGTTATTCACAATAAAAGAAAATCTGCTGGAGGATTTATTTGGAAATATTTAGATTAATTATATAAGAATATTTTTTTATATTGTTTTATTATATATATAATGGTCTACATGAGCGGGAGTCGAAATAGCCGCAACCAGGCTTCAATTGTTAATCGTCCTACATGCGGGGGTAATAAGAAAGGTGGTTTAGCACCAAGTGTTGGATGGTATTTATCCTCAAATCCTAATCTTATTGGTGCCTCAAATACTCAATACAGATTAGCCTGTGTTCCTAACAGAACAATTCAAACACAATCATATGGTTACAGAGCCACTATTGGTGGAAATATGGGTTAAAAATAAAACCTTTAGGAAAGGTTTTAACGAAGGAAGAACCAAAAAATTTTATACAACCTTTAGGAAAGGCAAATTTAGGAAAAAAAAACATAAAAAAAATAAATATATATTTAGGAAAAAATAATTTAATGACAAAGTTATTAAATTATTATAATGATCATTAAAATTGATACAAGAGAACAAGAACTATTTAAAAAATGTGAAGCAACTATTAATGCTGTTCCAAAATACAAAGATATCCAACTTATTTCTGAGAATCTTCCTTTAGGCGATATTATTATTAATGATGGGACAAATGATTGTTTAATTATTGAACGCAAGACTCTGACTGATTTAGGAGCAAGTATAAAAGATGGTCGTTATGAAGAACAATCTTATCGCTTAAATGGTATTCAACATCATAATCACAATATAATTTATCTTATTGAAGGAGATATGTTTCGTTTCAATACTTTTAAAGAACGAATTGATAAACAAACGCTTTATAGTGCGATGTTTTCAATTAATTATTTTAAAGGATTCTCTGTTATGCGTACCAATACTATTGATGAAACCGCTATGATTTGTTGTAATATGACTTATAAACTTGTTGGAGGATTAAAGGCTGGTAAAATTGGTTATTATTTAAATAAAATAGGAGATAATTTACATACTATTTCAGAAGAAACAGTTTTAGAATCTGAAAAAAACGAAGAAAAAGATTACTGTACTGTAGTTAAAAAGGTTAAAAAAGATAATATTACAATTGATAATATTGGCGAGATTATGTTATGTCAAATTCCTGGTATTAGTTCCGCTTCTGCTTTAGCAATTTTTAAAGAATTTAAAACATTACCCAATCTTATTACTTGTTTAAAAGAAAACAGCTCTTGTTTAAATAATATTACTACAACCGATGCTAATGGAAAAAACAGAAAAATCAGCAAAACCGCAATTGCTAATATTATTAAATTTTTGTTAGTTTAGTAATTCAAGGATATAAACTTTTTATTTCTTTTTATTTCTACTTTTTCTTCTTTTTGCTGTTTTTCTTCTTTTTATACCTCTACCTTTTGAATTTGATAAAGAACTAGAACGTTTTGTTTTTGTAGTATTAAATCTATCTCTGGCTGTTCTATAATCTTCTCCTATAAATGATATACTTGGTGTAATATCTTCTGGTTCTATTCTTTGTTCACTAATAAATTGTTTTAATTCATTTATAGTTTTATTTTTCATACTTTTTTCTATTGATGTTGGTTCCATTATTTCCAAAAATTTAAATCCACTTCTATTATTAAAACCAAATGGTTTTCCTCTATTTTTATGAGGATTTACAATAAATTCTACATTTTCAAAATGATTATAATCTCCACGTTGATTAGTACCAATAAAAGTACCTTTATACACAGTTTTTCTATTTCCTCTTGTTTCTTGTATAAAATAATTTCTCCCATGTTTCAAACGAGTTTTATTTACTTCTTTTTTTGGCATCTGACTAAATTCTTCAAAAGTAATTGATTCCATTTTATATAAATATAATATTAAATATTAAAATATAATTCTAAAGAAAATAGACGTATATAAATATTATTTATCAGTTATAACAGCAGGAGATTTAACATTATCTAAATCAATCATAATAGATTTTTTAAATGAAGCTGAATTTAAAATAAAATCAGAAAATGTTGATCTAGTTGCGCCAATAAAAAAATTATTCATTTTTCTAGCTAATAATAAATCTCTTAGCGCATTACATTCACGACCATCTGATAAATTACTTTTTTTTGTAAAAAATTTATATCCGTTTTCATATAAGAATTTAATTATTATATTATCTTTATTATATGTATTTACAATAGTAAATGATTCCTTATTAATATATTTTTTTATTAGATATAAATATTTATCTACTAAAAGCACTTTAAATAATAAAGCAGACATATTATTTCTTTTGGACCAATGATTTACAGCATCATCTTCTATTCTTAAATGAATTATATTAATTTTAACATCATTTCCTAATTTGTCATGTATTTCTATTATTAAATTATTAGATAGATTATAAAAATGATTTTGAAATTGAATATTATTATATATTTCAAAAAAATCACCATAACTTATCCAATTATAATCTAGATCAGAATATGTAAGAACTGAATATTTTTGAAATAGATTTTCTAATGTATTTGAGTCAATATTCACACTACTTTTTTCTTTCAATTCTACATTATATTTTTTTAAATATTTATTTGTAACTGGCAGATTAATTATTTCACCATATGGACAAGATATAAGGCTTTTATTATCTTTAAGAAAATTATCTAATACAACATACTTTTTATTATGTTTTGAAGCATATAATATTGTATTTATTACAAATGACAATTGATTACATAGACCATTTGCTATTCCAAAATGTGGTCTCATAAAAATAGTATTTTCCATATAATAATATACTTATAAATTTAATTATATAAATAAACTAAATATTTTTTAATTCAAAATTTATTTTATGTATTTTTAGGCATTAGAATTATTATTTATTTAAACTTTTCTATAAAATATTCCCACTTTTTTTACCAGTTATTATATATATATGAAACAAGACGAATTTTTTAAAATTATTGGTATTTTGATAGTATCTTTTTTTATTATTTATATGGTTGTCAAAATGTTTAAATTACAGGCGACTGTGCTTGAAGGTTTAACGAATGGATCTGATAATTCCGATTCATCTTTATCTTCTAGTAATGGTGAAGCTGGAACAGCTGCTTCATATGCCGCGACAATTAAAGCTCAAACAGTTAAACTACAAGATGAACTTTTAATTTCTAAATATAGAAAGGATTATGAAACTGTAATAATTAATTTAGATGATTATATTGGTTATCTAATGATTAAACAAGTTTTAAATATGAAAGTTAGTGATAATTTACAAGCTAATATGGTATCAATTAATAATCTAAATAGTTTGAAATCAGCTAAAGATTCATTAAACACGACAATGACATTTTTAGATAAGCAATAAAAAAAAATTAATTATACAACGAAATAAAAAATAATATAAATAAAAATTATTTATATTATTTTAATTATTTTTTATTTAAGGAACATATATGCTAACATTATTATCTTTATAATAACCAGCATCTGTTAAAGCTTGTGTATATTCCGCACCGCCCCAATTTGGATCCATTGGATTATCACTATAAAGCATATTATAATCAGAATTTTTTATTTGATCTAATGGTGTAATAGATCCTACATAATAACTTGATTGATCAAATGCTGGATAACTATTTTTATTATATGGTTGATCATTTCTAGTAGCGTCTACTAATGGTGTAAATTTCAATGGTAAAGATACGGGAGGTGTAGGTGGTAAACCTCCTTGTAATTCATTAACACTGGGTCTTACTTTGTAAACACGATTTCCTTGCGCGTCATAGGTGTTCTGTACATAAAGCACTGGACAACGAATTCCAGCACCACGTTGCCATTCTAAAAATTCATTATATTCTTCTAAATTATTGAATTCAATAGGATTAACACCTGGAACTTGAGCAATATTTGAATTATATAAATAATATTTAGAACCTTTTTGAATTAAAAGATTGGGACATCTTAATTCACCATTCATGGTTGTTAGTTGTTCAATTATCTTTGGGTTTTTTGAATATAAAATGAATAAATAAATACCACCTAAAAATATAATGATCATAAATATTATTTTTAGTATTGCGTTTGACATATATAATATACTTTCATAAAATATTTTTTTGAAAGTATAATATATAATGCGTGTTTTACATATTAATTCAGAAAAGGATGTAAAAAAATTAGAAACACTAGATAAATTGATTAAGAATAATTCAGATGTATTTATTCTTATCTATATGGATGGTTGCGGGCCATGTAATGCTACACGACCAGAATGGAATAAGTTGGAACATGTTTTAAAAGATCAATACGCAAATAATGATACATTAGTAGTTGTAGATGTTAATAAGAATTTTTTACCAAAACTTAAGAGTGTAGGTCAAATTGATGGATTTCCTACAATGAAATATATAAATAACCATGGAAAAGATATTCAGTCTTATGAAGATAGCTCTATTAATAAAAAGGATCGCTCCACAGACTCATTTATTAATTGGATTGAATCAAAAATAAATACTGTAATTTCCACTACTTCGCCATATGACGTTTATAATAGAATACATAAATCAGAAAAAAAAAATTCTAGACGTTATTCTAGACATAATAAGACAAGTAATCATAAAAAAACAAGACATCATAAAAAAACAAGACATAATACAAAAAGAGGTGGTAAATGGTCTAGAAAATATAAGGCAAGTATTGATTGTTCAAACCCTAAAGGATTTTCGCAAAAACAATATTGTAAATATGGACGCAAATAATATTATTTAGAAGAACTTAAAGAGCTTTAAGTAGTTTTAAAATAATATTATTTATTTAGTTATATATTTAGTTATAAATAATTATCTTTGGAATATCCGATAACAGCACAAGCTATTCTTTTACCAGCATTTCCTGTTTTGAGACTTTCCGCATTTCCACCTTGTCCACAATCATCTGGATCCTCATGTATTATTAATCCTCTACCTAAAATATTCGCTTTAGTCCCACGCAATTTAATAAAATCATCCAAAAATGAATATTTTGCTTCCCCTTTGTTGTTAGTTTGAAGATTTCCTAAATCTCCTACATGTCTTTGTTTCATTCCTGGACAACCATGTGTTAATCCATAAGGATTGAAATGAGCACACATACTTTTACATTTATCTGTTAAATCTCCTGCTTCATGAACATGAAAACCATGTAATGAATTTGATTTTAAACCAGTTAAAAATACATCTATTTTTATTTTTGAACCAAATTCAGTAAAATTTACAGTCCCTTTAATATCGTCATTAACAAAAACAGCAATTGCTTTTATTGGTTTACTTGTCATAATTATAAAGTAATTACAGAAATTTTATATAAATTTTGAACAATTTACTTAATTATTACAACTTCTTTCGCCACATTAGAAATTATTTTATTAATATTTTTCTTTTGTTCTTCCTCTGTTGAACCGCTCATAGAGTTCATGACTAATTTTAAATACTTATCATTTGTTTTTGAACTTGAATCATTATAATCTGGATTTTCTTTTATCCATTCAGGAATCATTTTCATATTTTTATGAGCAATAGTTTTTATTGCTTTGATAATTTTTTCATTACCTTCATTTTCCTTTTCCCATTTATCCTGATCTTTTATATATATGATTTCTCTTTTTGAATCACTACAATGTAAAGGTCTATAATGAGTATCTAAATCTTGTAGACCATTTAAAAATATCTTTGAAATACCTTCGGAATAGCCTAGCCTAGCGGTTTCTTCTAAATCTTTAACACTAACAACTAATGAATTAACAAAATCACTAATATTCATAGCATCTTTACAGGTTTCATTTAAAAATACATTCAAATTAAATTTATTATGACTATTTACATTGTTAGTATTGTTATAATTGTTTCCACTGTTTTTCGCAAGTTCAACAATTTGTTTTGTTAGTTCTTGATTTTGTTCAACCATCTTTAAAACTAATTCAGTTAATTGTTGTGTATTATTATTCGCAAAAACTTCTGCTACAGTTGGTTCTTTACATTTCTTAGAATGTCTCCATAATCCATCCCTTCCTTTATAAGTATTTCCGCAATTCTTACATTTAAATTCTTTTTGTAAATTTTGGGATTTTTGGGGATTTTTTGTTGACAGATCACATATATTAGTCAAATTTATATGTTTCAGTGTGGCTAAATGTTTTATATAATCTTTTTTGTTATTGGTTTTGTATTCACAGTGATGACATAAATACTTGGCATTTTTTTGGGGATTTATTATTGACATTTGTTGTATATTATGTCAACAGAAAAAAATCCCCTAAATTTACCCAAAAAAAATAAAAAAATTGTCGTAACAAATTAAAACGTCTTATTTTCAAATTTTAGAGCATTATCGTCACATTTCTGTTTTCAGAGGGTCTTTTTCAAGACTTTTTTGGGATTTTCATTTTTGGACATTTATTTTTGTCCATTTTCAAAAACCAAATCACTTTTATGAATCGAAATTCCTTACTGAAAAACACTACCTAAAATATATATATATTTTCATTACCATTTATGGTAACAATACAAATAAAATAATCGTTACGATATTTTTCAAATATAAAAAATTTAAAGTATAAAAAATTGAATTAAAAATATTGAGTTAACTATAGTTAATATAATAACAAATGGAACATATTTTCAAATTATTTGAGTTTAATATTTATAATGATAAAGGATTAGATAAGGAATCTGATTCGGATGATTATACAGAAGTAAAAAAAAATTATAAAGATACTGGTCGTTTTATGATTCAAATGTTTGGTATCAATGAAAAGGGTGAAAAAGCATCCATATTAGTTGAAGATTACAATCCATTCTTTTATGTAAAAGTGGATAATAATTGGGGGCAAAGAAAGAAAACCGCATTTTATAATCATTTAAAATCAAAAGTTGGCAAATATTATGAAGATTCAATTATAGAATGTAAATTAATTGAAAGAAAAAAATTATATGGGTTTGATGCTGGTAAAAAACATAGATTTATAGAAATAAAATTTACAAATATAAACATTTATAATAAGGTAAAAAATTTATGGTATCAAGATTCTACAAATGAGGATGGCGAGAAAGAGCGTAAATTATTAAAAAATGGATATAGTTTTGTATTTAATAACGAAGTAACTTATATTGAAATTTATGAAGCTAATATTCCTCCATTATTACGTTTCTTCCATATTCGTGAAGTTAGTCCAGCAGGTTGGGTAGCATTACCTATAAAAAAAACAATACAAATTACAGGAAATAATAAAACAACAACATGTGATTATGAATTTATAATAAATTACAAAAATATAATACCATTGAATTCTAAGGAAGATAGTGTTCCTTATAAAATAATGAGTTTTGATATAGAAGCATCAAGTAGTCATGGTGATTTTCCAGTTCCAATAAAATCATATAAAAAGTTAGCAACAAATATAGTAGATTATTTTGCTAAATTAGGAGAAATAAATGATGAGGAAATAAAAAAGATATTACGGAATATATTGAGTGCTGCGTTTGGATTTCAAAAAATGGAAAATATAGATTTGGTATATCCAAAAGAAGAGTTAAAAGATATAAAAGATTTAGAAAATAGAATAGAAAGTTGGTTAAAAATAAAAGTAAGAGATTGTAATGAACGAGGAAATGAAGAACATATTTTAGAAACATTATTTGAAAACGCGAATAAACTTTTGTTAAAAAAAGAAGTAGAAGAAAAGGAGATTTTAGATGATTCGGATGATGATTCTATAGATGAAGTTTTAGAAGAAGAAAAGTATTATCCAAATTATGTAAATCAATATAATAAAAGTCAAATAAAAAATAAAGAATTAACAATAGTGGATATATTATGTGATAAAAAATTTGAAAGAGAGGATAAAATAAATGAATTAATAAGAACACTAAGAAATAATTTTCCAGCATTAGAAGGTGATAAAGTAACATTTATAGGTTCAACATTAATGAAATATGGAGATAATGATCCATATTTAAATCATTGTATAGTGTTAAATTCTTGTGATGAAATGCCAGTAAAAAATTCACAAATTGAAACATATGAAACAGAAAAAGAAGTGTTATTGGCTTGGACAAGATTAGTTCAAAGAGAGAATCCAGATATAATAATAGGTTATAACATATTTAGTTTTGATTATGAGTTTATGTTCAGAAGATCACAAGAGTTGTATTGTGTAGAAGATTTCTTAAAATTATCAAGAAATATAAATGAGATTTCAGCATCAGTAGATTATAAAAATCCTTCAAAAATAGACATAGATAGAAGTTCAACTACGTTAGCATCGGGAACATATGAATTAGCAATTATAAAGATGAATGGTCGTTTACAGGTGGATATGTTGAATTGGTTCCGAAGGACAGAAAATTTGACATCATATAAGTTGGATTATGTAGGGGGACATTTTATAGGAGATGAAGTGAAATCGCTCCTACATATATGTAGGGACGAAACCGAAGCAACTCGTGTTCAAACAAATAATATGACTGGTTTACAAGTGGAAAGTTATATTCATTTTGAAGAAATTAATCATAGTAGTGATTATTATAAAGATGGTCAAAAATTCAAAGTAATAAAAGTTTGTAAAGAGGAAGGATGGTTTGAAGTGTTGGGAAATGAGAATCCATCTGCGAAAAAAGTTAAATGGGGATTAGCAAAAGATGATGTGACACCTAAAGATATTTTCAGAATGACAAATGAGGGACCAGCATCAAGAGCAATTATTGCGAAATACTGTATTCAGGATTGTAACTTGGTTCATTATTTATTTAATAAAGTAGATGTTGTAACTGATTTAGTTGAAATGGCCAAATTATGTAGTGTACCAATGAGTTTCTTAATATTTAGAGGTCAAGGTATCAAATTAACAAGTTATGTAGCTAAAAAATGTAGAGAAAAAGGTGTATTAATGCCATGTATTAATAAAGGATCAAAAGATGACGGTTATGAAGGCGCAATTGTATTAAATCCAAAATGTGGTTTATATTTAGATGATCCAGTATGTGTTGGTGATTTTGCTTCATTATATCCAAGCTCAATGTTATCAGAGAATTTATGTCCTAGCAGTAAAGTTTGGACAAAAATTTATGATTTAAATGGTAATTTAGTTTTAGAATCTGGAGAAAAGGATTCAGAAGGTAATTATTTGTATGATAATTTAGCTGAATATGAATACGTAGATGTTAATTTTGATACATATCGTTATATAAGAAAAACTCCAAAGGCAAAAGCAGAAAAAGTAAAATCTGGATATAAATTATGTAGATTTGCTCAACCATTAACTTTAGAAGGTATAGAAGAAAAAGCTATTATGCCTGCTATTTTACAAGAATTATTGAAAGCTAGAAAAGATACTAGAAAATTGATACCAGAAACACAAGATGAGTTCATGAAAAATGTTTTGGATAAAAGACAGCTTGCTTATAAAGTTACAGCTAATTCACTATATGGTCAATTAGGCGCTAAAACAAGTACATTTTATGAACCTGATATTGCTGCGTCAACGACAGCAACTGGTCGCTTACTATTAACTTTTGCGAAAAAAGTTGTTGAAGAATGTTATGCGGATAAAAATGTTGACACAAAATATGGTTTTGTAAATACTAAAGCCGAGTATGTATATGGAGATAGCGTAGCCTATTATACACCTGTTTTCATAAAGGTCAATGGAAAAATAGATATTTTAACAATTGAACAATTAGGTAAAAATTATGGAAATAATAATTGGATTAAATGTATAGAACCAGGTAAACAAGAAAAAGAATTTTGTGAATTAAATAATGTAGAAACCTGGACAGAAAAAGGTTGGACTAAATTATTTCGTGTTATCAGACATGTATTATCGTCAAATAAAAAAATGTTAAGAATATTAACAGATACAGGTTGTGTAGATATTACAGATGACCATTCTTTAATACAAAAAAATGGAAAAGAAATTTCTCCAAAAGATGTTCAATTAGGAATGGAATTATTACATAATCCACTTTTAGAAATTTTAATTGATGAAAATAATAAACAAAGTTTATCAAATAAAAATAATTATATGAAGAATTCATATTTATTTAATTCAATGTTAGAGGCAGCCAAATTTACTAATTATTTAAATAATAATAAAATAATGTTTTGTTTGTATTCAATTAATGATGAAATAATAATTTATACAGGAATTAAACAATTAAAAAATCCGATAGCTATTAAAAAGATGAATGAAATTCATTATTCTGGATTTGTATATGATTTAACAACTGATAATCATCATTTTGCTGCTGGTGTTGGTAACCTTATAGTTCATAATACTGATTCAGTATTCTTCAAATTTAATTTAACAGATAAAGAAACAGGAGAAAAAATTTTGGGCGAAAAAGCATTAGAATTATCAATTGAAATAGCACAAGAAGCTTGTCATAATGTTTCCAAAGTATTAAAACAACCCCATGATTTTGAATATGAAAAGACTTTTATGCCTTTCTGTTTGTTATCAAAGAAGAGATATGTTTCAATAAAATATGAATTTGATCCAAAAAAAGGAAAAAGAAATGAAATGGGTATAGTATTAAAACGTCGTGATAATGCGCCAATAGTAAAAGATATTTATGGTGGTGTAATAGATATTTTAATGAAAGAAAAGAATATTCAAAAAGCGATAGATTATGTAAATAAATGTTTACAAGAATTAGTAGATGGTAAAGTTCCAATTGAAAAATTAATAATTACAAAGTCATTGCGTTCATTTTATAAAAATCCGCAAGGTGTAGCACATAAAGTTTTAGCCGATAGAATTGGTCAAAGAGATCCTGGTAATAAACCAACATCAGGAGATAGGATACCATTTGTTTATATTATTACAAAAGACTCTGTAAAAAAAAGTAAAAAAGTTTTACAAGGTGATAAGATAGAAACACCAATATTTATCAAAGAAAATAATTTGAAAATAGATTATTCATTTTATATAACAAATCAGATAATGAAACCATTATTACAACTATTTGGTCTAGTGTTAGATGATATATGGTTAAGTCAAAAGCCACCAAGAAGAGCAAAGATTTCTAATTTTAAAAAAGAGATAGAGAATATAAAAGCATTAGAAGAAGATGAAAAAAAATGTGAAAAAAAGATAAATAAAATAAAGGATAAAGAAGTCCAAGCATTAATATTTGATAAATATTTAAGAGATACAAATAATACGAAAGAAGGAAATCAAAATTTAACAAAATTCTTTACAAAAAACAAATTAGAAATAATTTTATAACGAAGTAGAGAAATTATAATTATTTAAAAATTAATAATAATAATTTATTTTTTTATCCAAACAATGAAAATACAGATTTATTTGTATTTTGTTTTAATTTTAAAACTAATTCAGTAAGGGTTGATACATGTTTTTCTAATTGATTAATACGATTTTTCAAATTATAATCATCATCTTCAAAATAAGATTCTTCATCAGAAATTGTTTCTTCATCATCTTCATAATCGTCTTCTAAGTCTTCTAATTCATCATCATCTTCCTCAGTTTCATCAATAAAATTATTTATAATATTATCATCATATTCATCATGAGTATGTTTTCTTATAACTTCCATAGGAGAATTTAATCCATAATAATTACTATATAAAACATTATATTCTGCCAATCCTTGTTCGTCTAATTTAAATATAATAGCATTAGGTGTTCTTTTATGTTTTAAAGCAATATCATCAATAGATAATTTTAAAAGCTCAAATTCTCTTTGTAAATTTAGGCATTCTTTAATAGTCCAACGGTTTCTAAATCGTTTACACTTATCCATATTATTAATATATAATACATAATGTCTTTAAATTATTTATTTATTATAATTTCTTGTTATTGGTCTACGGGTTTTTTTAATAAAAATAAATAATTTTAAACAATATTATTCAAATATTCATTTTCGGAATCACTGTCATCATTATTATTACGATCATTTAATGTGGAAGAACTACTTATTATTGTTTCATACAATAAAATATTATGAGAAGGATCAAAAATTAACCTATCATTTTCATTATTTTGTTGTAAAATATTTTGAAACATTCTTGTTGTAATATTATTCAATAATTCATTAGATAATAGATTGTTAGTTATATCAAAAGCAATCTGATCTATTTGGTTGGTTTCAGAATTTCTAATAATATTAACATTGGAAAATAAATTATTTTCTCCATTACTAGAAGTTGTATTATTTATTGATGGATTGTTAGAAGTTGTATTATTTATTGATGGATTGTTTGAAGTTGTATTATTTGTTGATGTATTATTTGTTGATGTATTATTTGTTGATGGATTGTTAGAAGTTGTATTATTTGTTGATGGATTGTTTGTTGATTGATTGTTTGAAGTTGTATTGTTTGAAGTTGTATTATTTGTTGATGTATTGTTAGAAGTTGTATTGTTTGAAGATCTTTGGGAACTTCTATAATTTCTTATATCATATCTACATACTGGACAACGAACATTACTATTAAACCATGTTTGAAAAGAATTCTGACAAAATATATGACCGCAATGAATTATTTGTCTAACCATATCATCAGAATTAAAGTGTTCTAATGATATTGGGCAATTTTCATATAAAGGATTTTCAATATCGCCATATTTAATAATTCTAGAAGAAATATTAATTTGTTCATTAGTTGGTCTAACAATGACATTAGTATTTAAAAAATTAGACAAAAATGAAGATACCTCGTTATTATTATTTCTAAATAAATTGTTAGTTTGTTCACGATTGTTAGTTTGTTCACGATTGTTACTTTGTTCACGATTGTTAGTTTGGCGTCTATTATTAGTTTGTTGAGTAATATTGCTATAAATTGATGGATTGATTGGATTATTATAATCATAAAAAATAAAGTTGTTCTGTCTTTCCTGATTAAATAAATTATCAATGTGTCTATTTAAAAATGTATAGGGAGTTCTAGTTGTTCTATGATTACGATTATTAATATTAATTGTATTTTGTATATTATTACGTATATCATCTAACATATCATATAAACGTGTAATTTGTGAATTAACTAAATTATATTGAGAAATATACATATCTATTAAACGATGCTGATCAGGGGATAAATTAATATTTGACATACTAATATAATATATTATACAAAATATGTTTAAATATAAACTAATAAATAAATTAATATAAATGAGTTTTGAAAAATATAAAGATAAGGGATTATCCGGATTGACAAATTTAGGTAATACATGTTTTTTAAATTCAACAATCCAAGTTTTGTCACATACATATGAATTAAATAATTTTTTATCATTAGAAACTTATAAAAAGCGTTTAAATAATAAATATGATTCAGCATTATTATTAGAATGGGATGGATTAAGAGAGATATTATGGAAAGAAAATTGTATAGTTTCACCTTTTAAATTTGTAAAAACTGTTCAAAAATTAGCTCATATAAAGGGTCAGGATATGTTTACAGGATTCAATCAAAATGATTTACCAGAATTTTTAATATTTTTAATAGATTGTTTTCATAATTCATTAACACGTGAAGTAAATATGACAATTGAAGGCGAAATTAAAGACGATAAAGACAAGATAGCCGTTAAATGTTTTGAAAGAATAAAACAAATGTATGAAAAAGATTATTCAGAAATATTGGCATTATTTTATGGAATACAAGTTTCACAATTAGAAAATGCCGAAACAGGAAAAAAAATGAATATGACACCTGAACCATTTTTTATAATAAATTTACCAATTCCTGAAAATAATAAATCACCAAATTTATTAGATTGTTTTGATTTATATGTTGAAAGTGAATTATTAGATGGAGAAAATAAAATTACTGATGAAGAAAGTGGTAAAAAAGTTTCTGCTAAAAAAAATATAATGTTTTGGAATTTTCCAAATATATTAGTTATTGATATAAAAAGATTCAATGCGATGAATAGAAAAAATCAAGTCTTGATCAATTTTCCAATAGAAAATTTGGATTTATCCAAATATGTAATAGGATATAATAAAGATTCATATATTTATGATTTATATGGAGTTTGTAACCATAGTGGTTCTGTTATGGGAGGTCATTATACATCATTTGTAAAAAACGCAAATGGAAAATGGTATCATTATAATGATACTAGTGTTTCAGAAGTTGGAATGACTCAGCAAATAATAACCCCAAAGGCATATTGTTTTTTTTATAGAAAACGATAAAATAGTAAATAATAGTAAATAATATAAATTATTAAAACAAAAAAAAAATGATAATTATTTTGATCTATATATAATATATATATATGGATGATTCAACAAATACAGTAAATGTGGGTTTAGGAACGGTAGCGGATAATACATATGATTATATAAATAATTTATTATCAAATCCGAGTTTAGTTATAATTTTAGTAATTGTAATAATAATTTACGTGATAATTTTTCTATCTTTAGGAAGTTCAAATTCAAATTCAAATATGACCTCAGAAGATGGTCAAAATTCAAGCTCTAATATGATTTATATTTTAATAATAGCCTTTTTTATAATTTTAATAATAATAAATGGTCTTCAATATTTTTTCGGAATAGATATTGTAGCAAAAATAAAAAATATTCTAACAGGTAGTCCTGAAATTGATATAAATGTTGATACAACACGTTTAGAAGCAGCAAAAGCTTCAGTTCCAGAAATATTAATAAAACCTCAAGTATTTAATATTCCTGGGAATAATTATGGATATTCTGATGCTAAGGCATTATGTACCGCATATGGAGCAAGATTAGCAAATTATAAAGAAATAGAAGATTCTTATAAAAATGGCGGAGAATGGTGTAATTATGGTTGGTCAGATGGTCAGATGGCTTTATTTCCAACACAAGAAAATACATATAATGAATTACAAAAAATAAAAGGCCATGAAAATGATTGTGGTAGACCAGGTATAAACGGAGGTTATATGGAAAATCCAAAAATAAAATTTGGTGTCAACTGTTATGGTTTTAAGCCTAGAATGAATAGTGTAGAAGAAGATTTAATGGCTAATGAACCGATTTATCCTAAGACATTAAAAGATATAGCAATGGAAAAGCGAGTTGATTATTGGAAGAATAAATTATCAGAAATTTTGGTATCACCATTTAACCATGATTCGTGGTCAAGATTATAAAAATATTTTCAGAGAAAAATAAAAAAAATTGAATAGTTATTTCAATTAATGTAGTCAACATGATCAATGATAATTTAAACAATGAATGTACTTTTATTTCCGAAACATGTAAAAGATTTGATAAGTGAGTTTAATGTAGAACATAGACCATTGATGCGATTAGTAATTGATGAATTAGATCGCTATTGGAATTGGCGTAATGAGAAAGCAAAAGATTGTGATAATTGCTTTAATTACGCAGACGAACAATATTCAAAATATATATTATGGAAAAAATACAAATTTTGTGGAGAATGGTGTCGTCATGATTTAGAAGATCACATTCGTAAAAGCTATAGAAATTATATAAAATGTAAAACCTTACGAGGATAAAGATAAGACAAAAAAATGTAAAATCAGTTGTAGGAAAGATGTAAAAATATAAATTAAATACAAAATATAAATATTTAATAAAAATAAATAAATTTTAAAAATAAAATTTATAATTTGTAAAAAAGAACTACTATAATTATACATAAAAAAAAAAAAAATTTTTATATGATTATTACAGTTAAAACTATATTCAGAAGTTATTGTTAAAAGTTTACGACAAATTGGACAAGAAGGTGAATTACTTATCCATGTTTTCAAACAATTACTATGAAATAAAGCATTACAATCACAAGTAGTTAAAATATAAGAAAATTTTTTCATATTTTGAACCAAATCTTTATTTTTATTAGGTAGCCAACAAATCAAACATAGATTTATATTATCTTCTTTTAATAAATTATCATTTTCTTCATAATAATCTGAAGATGTATATAAGGTATAATACATATAAATTACTTAATATATATGTATAAATAAATATTTATAGATTTTTTTTTCGGGTTTTTCCATTATTTAATTTATCATTACGATTACGAGTTTTTCGTTTTCTTTTTTTATCAACTTCAACTAGACCAAACAATTTATTCATTATATCATCTGATAACATTTCATGTTTTTGATAAGGATTATCTAATGGATTATATTTTTTTTGAATTTTTTGATTTATATAAAATAAACCAGCAGGTACAGCTAAATTTTCAAAAGGACTAGAAACTTTGCCACCGTATTGATAAGAATTATTATAAACTGAATTATTTAAAGTAGTCATTGCTGGAATCTCATCTTGTAAAAAAAAAGAATTAACTTTATAACCACCTCCTATAATTTCTGTGGACCCATCTGGTTTATAATTTTTTGTAAATACAAATTCATCGCCACCAAAAATGTCTATATTGGATAAATTTTCTTCAGTACTATCAGTTGTCATATACATTAATAAAATATAAATTAATTATTATAAAATCGCTTTATTTCCGGAATATACTTAACTTCTCGTTTATTTTTAATATATTCTACAATTTTCTTAACCTGCTCCTCATTTTTTATAATTTCAGAAAGACAAGTTTCTAAATATTTAAATGTTAAAGGTTGCGTTTCTTTAAGTTTAACAAATTTAAGTTGGCCATCACTAATTTTTATGGCAGCATTATTTAATTGATTTTCTTCAATATGATTATTAAT
>Ga0209086_10000302_pt1 | contig 42672 bp, 44 predicted proteins | sample M_130207_XF_Meta_FD_187312 | JGI IMG/M metagenome (GOLD analysis project Ga0209086, IMG submission 187312) | Freshwater microbial communities from Lake Montjoie, Canada to study carbon cycling - M_130207_XF_MetaG (SPAdes) (version 2) | ecosystem: Environmental > Aquatic > Freshwater > Lake... | reverse complement strand
GCTTGTGATATCTGTCAAAAGGCATTTTCAACAAGTTCTGAAGTAACAAGACATAAACGATCTCATACAGGCGAAAAACCTTTTGCTTGTGATATCTGTAACAAAGCATTTTCAACAAATGGTGAACTAACAATGCATAAGCGTCGCATCCATACAGGCGAAAAACCTTTTGCTTGTGATATCTGTGGCAAAGCATTTTCAACAAATGGTGAACTAACAGTACATAAACGATCTCATACAGGCGAAAAACCTTTTGCTTGTGATATCTGTCAAAAGGCATTTTCAACAAATGGTGAACTAACAGTACATAAGCGATCTCATACAGGTGAAAAACCTTTTGCTTGTGATATCTGTCAAAAGGCATTTTCAACAAGTTCTAATCTAATAATACATAAGCGTCGCATCCATACAGGCAAAAAACGCAAGATTTCTTATCAAGATGTTTTGAAATGTATAGAGGACGTGTTTCGCGATTATTCTTTATCTCATGGGGACAGGAGGAGTATCATTGAGGATATGAAAGACACGTTGGAGGAGCACGGATACTATGATGCCCTCAAGAGGATTTATAAACAAGTTAGAGTTCAGACATTGGAATGATAATGGTCACAGAAACTATTGTACAAGGTTCGTAGTTGATGAAAAACGAGTGAGGGCACCCGTTTTTCCACCACCTGGATAGCCAAGTACCGCGCCGCGCGACTCTGAAGAGACAAGGCATCTCGATTTACCTCAAATTCAATCGTGATGATCACACGGCATTGGTTTTCCTCAGTGGCATGATCCGCCAACTTGATTATTCCGTTTATAGTATACAACGGGTTTTGGGGATCGATTCGAGGAGACGCTTTCCAATGAATCGTCAAATCTTCAGAATCCAAGACATTTTCTTCGACATGATATTCAAAAATATCCTTCAAAGACTCGGGTACAAAAGAAAGAAGCATTTTGGGAAAGAATCGAGAAAGACTATTTTTCTGTTGAATCAGGACACGGTGGTACTTGTTGTCTTCATAAGATTCAAGGATGCTGTATCCCTTGAGGGGAGAATGAGGATGATTTTTCAAGAAAGAGGGAAGATCCGTCTTCAGATGATTAAAAAAAACACGGGCGCTACAACAGAGAATAAATTCGTCGCTAAAAGAAATCATATGGGCACACACGCTTTTTGCGAAAACGTGGTCGTTTTTTCTTTCCAGAAGAAAAGAAAAAAAAAGAAAAAGAAAGGAGAGGATGATGGCCGTATGTTGTATGACTATGCGTGTCGATACGAACCTGGACGTGTGGATTCATCATCATCTTTACACGGTTGGATTTGATTATATTTTTTTACGCGTGGAAGGTGATGATGGTATCGCGAACCTCCATCGACGACGACTTGGTGGTCCTCGAGTTCTTATCCTTGAGAATGAAATCGTCGAAAATCCACACATTGATTCCGTGCGACGACAGCAAGAGCGTCAGAAACGATTTGTGGATCAATGTCTGCGTGTCCATGCACCACGCTTGCATGTGCGCTTCCTCTTGCACATTGACGATGACGAGCTCTTGGTTCTTCACAAGCGCTGGTCGTGCCTGAACTCTCTCTTACAATCCATGCAATCTCGATTCCAGGAACATCCCATAGCCTCCATCCGTATCCAGAATTACGAGGCGGTTCTCTTGTCTCCACCTCCGTCCATTTCCAATTCACAAGAAGGAGATCTTTTTTTCAAGACAACGCATTTCAAGGATGGTGCGATCGAGGATTGCCGTGGTTATCGCAACGGTAAGAGCATTGCGCGGGTTGGACATACCATGGAATGCACGGGACCCCACACGTTTGTCGGACCCTGGATCAAGATGGATTCTGCAGATGCGATCGTTCTTCATTACGATTCCCTGACCTTCAAAGGATGGTTGAAGAAATTTACTCATCTCTCTCAATGCTCCTCGGACATCCTACAACACGCACTGGCTCCATTTCCTTTCTATCAACAATCCATTCTACGGATCCAACAGAAAGAATCGCCTTCTTTACTCTACGACTTTTGGAAACGATGGATCTCACGAGCCAACAAGCCTATTGATATCTCTCAAAAGTACACATTACCCGTTACGTAAATTCAAGATCGAATCGATTTACTAAGAAAATCAATGAAAAAAATATACCTAAAATTCTTTCTTAAACAACACCCGTAAAACAATCCAAGAGATAGAGGACGTGTTGATCGTCCATATTGGAATCCAGCGACAGGATCTTGGAAACGCTCTCCTCGCTGTCCAAGATGATGTTGGCGCAGTGAGAACGGCCCATGCGTCCCACACGACCCATGAGCTGATAGAGGATCGAGACGGATTCCCGTTCGGCAAATTCCTTGGTAATAAAGACATTCACCAGATCGGGAAGATTGGTTCCAAAGACAATGTCCTTGCACGAGCAGATAAAGAAGAGATCCTTGTACATGGTCATGATCAGGTTTCTCTGGAACGAGGTCATCTTGGACTTGTCGTAAAACCCGATCCCCGAAGAAAGCATCATCAGCTCATCATCCGAAAACGCATCATTGAATTGGTCCAGGAGGATGTTGGGTGCGCGAAAATGGAATCCCTTGGATGGGAGCTTGTCTCGATCATGAAACCGAAGAAAGTGTTCCCTCGTATTGAGAACGTATTGTGGGGGTAGCATCGCATGGGTCTGGACTTCCGATAGCTCCGAGATCATCTTCTCCTTCTCTTGCTTGTTCATCGTGGCCCCACCCGCTTGGGCCGAGGCACCACCACCACCACCACCGCTATTCTTGAACGTATCCTTGGATTTCAGCATATCGATGCGCTTGTCGAGATTGGCCTTGTTCTTCTCGGCACGACTCACAATGGCGGACCATCGCAGACCCTCATCAAAGAGCCCTTCGCTGGACAGAAAGAGGTTGCGGAAGGTGTCGGTAGAGATAAAAAGGGACTTGCCCTCGTATTCATGACACTGCTCCTTGAAGATCTTGGATCGATCAGGGGCCGACATGATGACGGGACGATAGGCCTGGAATCGGCTCAGAAGATCATCGTTAAACCGATCGCGTAAAAAAGTCAAGAGACGAATCGCATACTCGACAATCCTGTGATTCTGGATTTTCCCGATATCCGGATAGCAGGTCATAAAACCCAATCCGACAGGTTCCAAAATGTCGTGAAGATTTCGTGCCCAGTAAAAGACGTGCTTGGCCGTATAACAACGCCGGATACGCGGATTGATCGGCATCTCGTCCAGGAGCAGGATCAATTCGTCCAGGGTCTTGATATTATGATGTGGCATGCGAAGAGAGCCTTCGTGATCAATGACCGCACACGAGATGGGGATATTATTGGTCGCCACGCGGTTCAAAAAGGTGTCTCGTCCTCTCGCCTCGTGTCTGGTCTCAAAATCCTGGACGATAGGTTCCAGACTATGGAATCGTGGCAAGATCGCCGAAAGAAGGATCGTGTGTTTGGGCAAGTAACGACAGATCTCCGCCATGGTCTTGTTGGACGCATGATCCGAGATAAACTCGTCGATATACGCGACAAAAGGATTCCCCATCTCGGGCGCAGCCTGGAGAAGTTGCAGACAGGCCTCCAGATCCGCCACGATGATATCCGGCGTCTTCTTGGTCTGCTCCGTGTAATAATGCCACTGATCCGTGATGGAACCAATCTTATCCTCGTCTTCTTTCTTGTACACCGATTTCCACTTGGCGGGGAAACAACGCTTGTAAGGCCGAAGAAGGACCTGGGCCATGCCGTGCTCATCTCGGATAAGCGCGCTCATCCAGAGATGAAGATCGTCCCCCAAGAGCGCCGTGGAGGCAATGTCCTGGTTGACGAGCTCGTTGGAGCACGCAAAGAGGACCGTCTTGTTCCGTTTCATGTGCGCAATCTTTTGCGCCAAAGGAACCGCCAGGAACGATTTACCCGTACCAGTAGGCATCTGGTTCCCCATCAATAGGGGCTGATCCAACAAGATCGCCTCCGCCACGCGATCGATAATGTTCTTCTGTTCCGGGTAAAGACGTGTGGACTTGGGACGCTTGTCGGCCGTGGATTCAATGAGAAACGAAGGATTCTCAAAAAGAAGCGAATAGGTCTCGTCCTTGACCACCTCGTTGGCTTCCCTCTTCATATGAAGAAGAACATCCCGGAGGAGGGGAATCCGTTCCAGGTTCTGTGCCTCGGCATCCACAATACGATTAATGCTGATCACGGCATCCAACACGATGAGAGGATCGGCGTTGATTTTGCGGAGGACGTAGTAGGTCCAGACAAGGATCATGCAGACAAAATTCACATCGTGCGAGAATTTCGTAGTGACCGGATGGAGATGCTTGTCAAAACGAATATTCATGATATCTTTCTTGATCATATCACGATCAACACGCATCATAATCTCCTGTTTCTTGGAAAGGGGTGGCGCCTTTTTGGGTTTCTTGTTGTTGCCTCCTTTTTTGTTGGTTGCGGTGGAAGCGGTGTTGTTGGTCGCCGGTGTTGCTGTCGCCGTCGCCACGGCCAACGCGGCCATTTGGTCAAAAAGTGACGTCAGATCCGGAAACTGGCTACACAATCCCTCGATGACCAGATCGCCTTTATCCCAGAACTTGTCGTCTTCTTCCTTCAGCTCCACATAGCTGTTCTTAATGAGATGATGCAACTTCTCCCAATTTTCCGGCTTTTGTTCGATGGTCTTCCAGTGGAAGCCCTGTTTCGCATTCATTTGCTTTTTCTGTTGTAGTTGTTTTTCGTAAGAGGGTAAAAAATGAGTTTGCCAATCAATTTTTTGTCACTTGGTCAAGACAATGTTTTTCTTGCCCGAGGCCTCTTCTGTCGTTCAGTTTTTTTTCTTCACGGGAACGGAGACGAAACACGACTTGTTATCTTTCATGTCCGTAAGAGAGGAATGAATCAGAGGGACTACCGATTGAGCAATTCGAAGAGTCATGAGGGTATTATGATGCGGAGTATCGGCCTCCCAGGCCTGCATCCACAATTTCAGACGAGCCGTTTTCTTTAGCATGAGGATGTCTGATCGATTCTGCATAGTAATCACATCGGTATCTCTATAGAGAAGATGTTCTAAATAATCTTGAAGTGCTTTATATCGACATATATCGAGAGTAAGAGCGGGTTGGTCGATCAAGAGAAAGACCAGATCGCCATCCTGGACATCGTCAAGCGCCGCGCGAACCACCGGAAACGTAAGAGTATCGTGGTCGGTTTCGAGACGATATCGCTTGAAAAAACGGGAGGCCTTTGCTTTTTCAAAAAGGGATGATTTCTTCTTCTTGTTCTGGTTGTCGGCCACGATTGTAACGACAACGTCTTGTTCCATCATCTGACAGGGACGTATATAATTGGCCAACTCGGGGGGTAAAATGTTTTTCAGATTGCGATAGAATTCTCCACCAAAATAAAAAGAAAAGGTCTTGGGACAGAGACGATTGTTGGGAAAGTAGGGCTCTTTCATTATGGATTGATAAAGTACCGGATCATTCTCGATTTTCAATATATAATCGATACAAGCATCAAAATCGGCGTAATCTCGGACATGTACAAAGGATCGTGGATTGAAGAATTCATCAATATCGGGCGCGCCAAGATAAATAGGGATGCTCCGTGTGAGCATCGGTGTCCATATTTTCTCACTGATGTATCCAGGGATCGGATCATTCTCAAAAGAAATCACGAATTTATAGTCCTTGTAAATATCCGTATTGTTCTGCCACCATCCATTCCTTTTATACGCCTTGTTGTAGCACCTACCCAGATTATGTACACGATTTCCTGTCCTTGCCTGCATTCGCTCAAGAAAAAGCTTGCGATCGCGCACGCCCCGATACTTGTCTTTGCAATTCGAATAGATGAAACAGCAAAAATGTTTTTTGGGTGGGATCTTTTCCTCGGGTTGCTTGATGAGCACCGAGGGATGAATCTTGATTTGACGGAAGCTATAGACGAAATACGGTAGATAAATATGAGGAGTACCGGAAGGAACCACGGCGTATTTCTTGGTCGTGATGATCGCATCGACCCCTTCCATATTGTGAATGGGATTTGGCTCGCCATCCAGAATGAGAAGAGAACGACCCTGGAGTTTCTTTCTCCATAGTTGTGTGTTTTCCAAATATAGGTTGTGATAGGGAACAATATAACCGATGGAGTCGTGTTTCATACATCCAAGAAAGATCTGTTCGTGGTTGGTACGGATATAAATATCGGATACAGGAAGATTGCTAATCAGAAGATTTTCGGTCATCAAGGACCAACGGAGAAGATAAAAACACCATACCCCTATGAGAAAAATAATCATGATAAGAAATAAAGGAATTGTATTCATCTGTCTTTTTTTTCCTTAGAAAAAAAAAAATTTGGTTTTTCATTACACAACAACCTTGGCATTGGCATTGGCATTGGCATCGTCTGTGTTTTCTTCCAAATTCTTATTCTTGGCGTTGGTGATCGAGATGAATTCAACGGCCAGTTTGTCCAGGTATTTCTTGGCATCCTCGTTGGGTTTCTCCACGGGGCTTTCCAAGGTCTTCTCGGAAGAAAGAAGCAACAACTGGGAATAATAGGAATTGTTTTCTACGAGGGCATCCGGCATCACAAAAAGATCCAGCTTATTAAAGTCCGGTTCATTGACACTTTGCAACATCTGTTCCGCGACCTCTTTACCCCTGACAAATTGGAGAATCGCCTTGGTAAAGAGTGGTCGGTATTCTTCCACCAGGCGTCCCTGAAATTCGCTGATATCTTCCGCTGTCAATCGGATCTTGATACCGGGTTTCTGGAAGCGGAGCAAAAGCACACAGACCTTCTGGAAGCATTTGGTCAGATATTGTTGGACGAGGAATCCGAGACCTACCGAACTGATCTTCATGTAGTGATCACTGCGCATCTTTTCGACACAGAGCCAAATGACACAAGAAAGGATTCCAAAGACAATAGAAAAGACCACCCAGAAACCAATCTCGAAATTCATCATAAAAGTAACACGAATTAAAAATTAAATTGTTTTATAATCCGGAATATTATTAATTTTTAATTGGACAAAAAAAATTTTTGTTCTCTTAAGAATAGAGAATCATGACCGAATGTCCTTGTCAAGAAGAAATCAAAGTATTGGTAAATTCTGCTCCTAATCTTGACCCGTTTATTCCTCAAAAAGGCGGGATCTACTTGGGAGACTTTTTTAAAGCCATCTTAGGGCCTAATACCAAGCTGAAGACGAGTGATTACCCGTGGGTCGATCAAGAAACCAACACGATCGTGCTTTCCAAGATACCGTATGTGAATGGTACGGTAGATGCTAAATATTATAGTAGTGCAGGAAGCCAATTTTGTACGTTCTCTGATGAGAATTATCGCTTCTTCAAGGGGAATGGTCTGCCGTCTACTCCCATGGGTATTTTCCCCATTCAAGTAGGGACGAGTGCTTATCCCTATTATGTTGCGGCTCCAGGAGGGCGTAATCCTTGTACAAATAGGGACTACAGCAGTGCAGCTGCTATTCCAGTGTGTCCCTATTGCCTTGATATCACCTTGACGAGGCATCCAAGATACAATGACACCCCCCAACCCATTAATTCTTTGATTATTGGCGTCACGCTTACGGGTCAGGTGTGGCACGCAGAGATCGCCAATGCCTCTCAAGACGCTTGGTATAATCCTATTTCTATCCTGCCCCTGGATGAGTGCTTCGGACATCCATACACCACACAGTACCATTTGCATGCCTATTCTTGGAAATGCCTTCCTGGTCTGGGGACCGAATATCCCTCTCCTCTGGTTGGTTATGCATTAGATGGATTTGGTATATATGGCCCCTACGACAAGGATGGGAACATGATTACGAATGAACAGCTGGATGAATGTCACGGATTGGTTTCAGAGGTGATGTGGGAGGGTAAGCTTACGATGATCTATCATTACGTCTTGAACAATGAATATCCTTATTGTATTGGTGCCTTTCGAGGGGATGTTAATTATGACCTTGCTCTGGGGAACACTCCCAGACATTCACCGCATGGAGCAGGGATTAGTTCTATGTCGCATGGGGAAGGGGAAGAGCGTAAAAATATCTGCCCCATCACGGGAAAAAGCTTTAAGGATTCGGAAGCCGTTATCGCCACTCTCCCCAATGGAAAAACGATTAAAGTCTGCTGTGTCATCTGCAAAAATAAAGTGGAGGGCAACTATATCTCCCCTTGATAGAGTACACCTATTTAAAGGGCGCCAGCTCCCTACAATGCCTATCTCTGCGTGTCCTCTTATCATGCCTTACCGTTCACCCGGTTGTACCGGGTGACGGGTAGTCTTTTGTGAAAAACATGTTTTTTTTTGGTCAAGGAACCCAAAAAAAAAACCTTTTCATAATTTTTAATTTTTTGAAAAAAAAATCCAAACACTTTCTTTTTTGATTTTCAAAATCTTGAAAAGACAAATATTGGTTTCTCTTTTGGTAACCGTTTCCTCCGCTACAGCGGAGACAAGCCCCTTTCGCCTATCTGTGCATGTCGTAGAAAAAATGAGATCTCTTGGAATTTTTAATTTTTGAATTCACAAAAAAAAAGAGGATGAAACGACGATTTTTTAGAGAAGATAAGGAAAAAGTGTATGCTTTTGCCCAGCAACACGGATTCTCTTGTTATGGAATGGATCCTGAGCAGATGTTGGAGGATATCCTGTGGGGAAACAATGGCTACCACATTGCCTATTTCTATACCGATGGCGATGAATTGACGTTTTATATTGTTCCCTACAAAGATTTCCAAGAGAGTGGGTCAGTCAAGGCGGTATGGCAGATTTCTCTGGATCAATGCGATACAGAGACGAATCCATGCCAAGAAATATTGGCATGGATGAATAGTAAGGGAATTACAAAAGAAACTACACCTCTTATGTAACGTCCAAGTGGAGGAGGTATTTTACCAGATGAGCAAAGAATGGATGGGAATCGCAATGAACGAAACCTAAAAAATTTTTAATTTTTTATATATAGATGATGATTATCCCTAACCCAAAAGATAAAAGTGCCGGTTCGCAACTGAATAGTATTTTGTTTCAATTTTGCAAAGAAGTGGAGACTTCACCAAAAATCAACCCACCTGCTGCTTGTCGATATTATTTCCTTGTTGGAAGTTTAATTTGGAATACCTATGCATGTCTTGATAATTCATTTCCGTTTATTGATGGATTTAAACCTCAACGATTAAATATTGCATGTCGGATGTGTGAAGAAGAATTATGGTGTTATTTTTATAGCCGGTTGATTGTTTGTTTAAAAGAATTAAAAAAGATTGAATGTCCTTGGCTAACGATTCCTAAACATGATAATTGTGTTGCTGTTTGTGAAGAATTCGCTCGGTCCGTTAAACAATATCTGAAAAAAAGAAATAGCGATGGATTTATCACTGATAAGGTATTTGATTATCCAAACAAAGGACATTTTATTAATATTGATGATACCATTCAAGATTTGAACACTTTACCTCATCCAGATAGTTGGACACCTTTAGCGACAAAACAACCAGATGGAAGTTATAAAAAACAATCGTTTGTCATGCCATTCTTTGGACAAGTCACTAACTGGCTTACTCAAGAACAATGGGACCAAATTTGGCAAATTGCCAGCGATAATTATCCATCCAAGGAAGTGTTTGACCAACAAGTAGACAACCAAGTAGATATTTCTACCTACTTATCGAATGAACAAAGATTAAAGTCTGAAATTTGGGCGGCTCCGAAAAAATCATCACCGCCCACCAAATGGATGATTTTGTTGGGATTGGTAATTGCCGCAAAAAGTTATCCATTAAAAGAATCTGTTGCTCTGATTGGTGGTATTTGTTTTAATTTGTTACATGCAGGTATAGCAGCATGGGCAGTCAAAGTAAAATACTTGCAAAAACGTCCTATTCAAGGAGTCCGTCAAAAATATTTCAATCAGCAAATTATGAATCCCTATAAAGAACAAATTGGTAATGGTGCACAATGGTTACCTTGGCAAGAATCTGTAATGTTTACTCCTGGTTTTGCAGATTATGTTTCCGGGCATTCAGCATTTAGTATGGCATGTGCAGTGTTTTTTCAAATGATATTCAAGTCGGATGTGATTCCCTTGTCTGGAGTTTTTGTATCTCCCGATTATTTTCATTTATGGTCTGATGTATTTAATAAAATAATTCGCCCTACTTGTATTGATCAAATTTGCATGATTCCGCGTTGTAGTCAAGTAAATTCAAACTTTCCCACTGCACCCGTATTCGACAGTTTTAAAAGTTGGAATGAATTAGCAAATCAAGCAGGCATGTCTCGTATCTATGGAGGTATTCATTGGGAAAATAGTAATATGGGGGGATTAGAGATTGGTTCCTATATTTCAAGAACCTTGTTTGATAAAATTAATTGGCAAGGTATGAATTTGCGTTTTTAAATTTGTTTGTATCGTAAACAAATAAATCCGGATCACTTAATACAGCTGTATATCCAGGGCTTTTTTTCAAAAAAAAGCCCTGGTTCCGTCGTACGTGCTTGGCATATCTCGAAACGCATTATCTTGTTTGACTTTTCAAGGAAAATTTTTTTGTTTTTCATTGGGGATATCATGGATCAATTCTGGCCTCTTTCCATGATCTCTTTTTAGTACATTGGAAAGTTTGAATCACGATTTCTGAAAGATGACTATATCGGTGAGATATTCTGCAAGAGATATCTGCTCTTTTTCCAAAACAACAATAAACATGGGATATTCCTCCGAGTCTTCCTGAAGATAATGTTGAAGCATAGCCTTTGTCATTCGTGTATTATTATCAAAATATCGCTGGATACATTCGACGGCTGTATTCAACAACTTTTCTTCCAATCGAAAGGGTCCCAGTTCCGTTATGGAACGCTGGATATCCACGATATGACCTTTTCCTGGATTGTAAAAATCTCGCTGCGCCAGTTTATAACCTTTGCCTCCTGGGCGATAAAGAAAATCATTTTCCCGTTGTTGGTAGGGTATTATTTTTTCCGGCAAATCAAGATACGTCTCATCAGAATCTTTAATAATAAAATCATCTCCAGGACTCGCACTCTGAGTTCTTAATTCTGGAAAAACAATCTCTTCTTCTTCGTCCGTAATATCATACTTCCATTTGATAAATTCAATGATATCTCTTGTACTAATATACTGGGCGTTAAAATATTTCCGTTGAAATGATTCAATATTGATATTTGTATTATTTTTAGGATCTCTTATCCTGTCAATCAACTTTTTTTCATATCGTAATATTCGATCGACATCCTCTGTAGAATATATTTCTCGTAAACGAGAAATCGTAGCGTCCAATTTAGAAATCCGTTCTTCTAACTTTAAGACACGCTTTCTTATTTTGAATCGAGAAGAAGATTTGTATCCTAAATATGGAAACTTATATACCCATTTATTGAGTCGAAATTGAAACAAAAAAACATCCTTTGGGTTTAGTATTCTATTAGTAAAGGCTGCAATCTCTATAAAGGGAACGTTTTTATTCAACCATTCGGCGAGCGCTTGTAATTTTTCTTTCGATTGCATTGCAGAACGTGATTTTTTATATGTAAAAAAAAAAATTTCTATCCTATTGACAATTCAATCCGCATAGCAACACCCCCAACCCCTTTAGCCTATTTAAAGCGCGCTCAAGCCAACTCCCTAACACGCCTATCTCAGCGTCTCTTCTTTTCCTACCTTACCGTCCACCCTGTAGAACCGGGTGGTAAATGATGTTGGATGAAAAAAACATGTTTTTTTTTGAGTGGATGTTGAAAAAAAAAACCTTTTCATAATTTTTGATTTTTTGAAAAAAATCCAAATACTTTTTTTTTGGATTTTTCAAATCTTGAAATGGACAAATTATTTTATTTCTCTTTTCTTTCGGTAATCGCCCGTCTCCGCTACCATAGAGACAAGCCCCCTTTAGCCTATTTAAAGCGCGCCAGCTCCCACTAATGCCTATCTCTACACGTCTTCTTCTTTTGCCCAACAACACACCCAATCAAAAATGAAAATTTTTTTTTCTTTACAAAGTTAAACCATGATCAAAAAATATTACATGGAGATGCTCTCGGGTCCTCGTTGTTACAAGACCGCGCAGAAGCAATCCGTGGAAATGAGGAAGCAATACGCGTCCTCGTCCCTGTTCGGTACATTATCGCCAAAAGAGATCAAGACTCTCTTTCTGGCACCCTTATTATATCATTATCCGGAAGAAATGATGGTCCCCACTACCGTGCGGGATAAAGCCTGTCTCATGATGACCGCCATTCTTGGCTACCATGGCGAGAATGATCAAGACATTTCTCATCTTCCCACAGTCAATGACTATTTAAAAGAATTTGCAGATTTTGCCGAGAAGGATCGAAAGGAGTTGCAATCCACGTTGTTTCACAATTTGTGGGAACTTTCGAATCTGTCCGTGAACGACGAGGACTCGATCGTAAAGTGTGCGGTAGAAAAATTGGAGAAACAGATTCAAGAATTGGGCTGGGTTTCACACTACGAGGTCTACCGTCAGGAAAAAAAGAAAGAAGCAGTGGATCGATTGTGGACAACCATGGATCGCGCTTTCTGGGATGCGTTCCATGATTCTCTACGACAACAAGAGTATTCGCTTCTGGAGAAAACCGTGATCGAAGTGCGTGATCTGATGATGGAGATCCCTCATCCGTCGTTGACGGATCGTGGTAAGCCCTTTCTTGAAGATTTGTTTCAGGGACTGGAACAGAATCCATGGTGTGAAATCAACGAGGTTCACGCTCGAAATCTCTTTATTAGTCTCCTCCAATATTTAAAAGAGTGTGATTCGGTGGCGATGGAAAAGGTGTATGAGTCGGCCAAGAGTGATCTTGTGGCGTGGAAGGATGTTGCGGAATTGGTGTCCAAGGGTTTTCAATCGGTGTACGGGCTTCTTGTACAATTGCGTGCCAAAATACAGGTGATCCGTATGCAAACGTCTCAACCGCAATTATAATTATAATTGGGATTGACGCAGTAGGAAAGGGGAGGAAGAGGACACACAGGCGGGCAAACAGGCGCGCAGTACGAAGAGCGTATCGGTCCACATCCGGTATTACATGGATTTCCCCAGGGGACATAAAAGAACCGATAGGGATCTCCATAACCTCCACCACCATAGCCACCAAAGCCACCAAAGCCATCATATCCGCCATACCCACCTCCAAAACCACCATAAGGCGGTGGTGGTGGTGGAGGATAAGGGGGATATTGTGGTGGATAATTATAATGGTAAGGAGGCGGTGGTGGTGGAGGTGGAGGTGGTGGCGGTGGAGGTGGTGGAAGTGGTGGTGGAGAGGGAGGAGTCGTGACGCTCACATTGACATTGACGGTTGGGGGAGTGGGGAGATGCAATTGAGAGATCTGGATAGATCGACACGCATTCATCAAGGAATTAAAAAAAAAAATTGATTTATAATAATAATAAAACAAAAAAAATTGTCTACAAATTGAACACATTTCTTTGAATGAAAAAACCCGTGTTTGTGCTTCGAAATATAGATGTTAATATATTAGATGTCCGATACAATGTAGCAAGTCTCGTGAAGGAAGAATCCAGTCAGCAAGAGGATATGTTGCATCAACAGCAACTGCAGAAGACTAAGATCACCGATATTACCGACAAGGATGATTCCAATTTCTTTTCTTTTCTCGATGAGTCCAAGAAAGATCACCAGTGCGTATTCACCATGCGTTCCTATCTGAACCAGGAATTGCTTCCCGAAACGACCAGTCTTCACTGCTTCTGGTGTCGACATTCGTTCCAATATCGTCCTATTGGATGTCCAATCGAGTATGTTCCACCACGAGTATCGAAATCATATCATTCAGAAATCACCAAGGATCGTTATGTACTCCGGGAGAACATTACGCCTCAGCAGGTCCGTATGTTGGAAGTGCATCAGAAACGACAACAGGAATCACAAAAAGGAGCGATGGATGCATCTGCGGAATCCGATCCGGACTCCACCAACCCTTCTAATACTACGAACACCACCTCCACGATCACAGATGCCGAATCGAACATCCAATATTCTATGGTGGACAATGATTATTATCTCATGGACGGTCTGTTTTGTTCGTTCAATTGTTGCTTAGCGTACATCAAGATGAATCAAAACAACCCCTTGTACGCCAATTGTGAAGCTCTCCTGAATCGGATTTATTATGTGGTCTTTGGTCCACGGAGTCTACCGTTGATTGAAGCCCCCAGCTGGAGGCTTCTCAAAAATTATGGCGGTCATGTCTCGATTGAAGATTACCGCAAGAATTTCTACAAAGTCGAGTATCTGAGCGCCGACAATGTCATCTATCCCTTCCCCAAATCAAAATGCATCGGTTTTCTGTTTGAACGAAATATCAAACTCTGAAGAACGAGTTGCTGTTGCGTTGCATTGCGTTGCCTATTTTTTTATAACGATAAAAAAATCATGGATTCCACATTATCTCTTTCGTTTCTTGAGGACCCTTCGAAGTTCTTCCATTTCATCCGAATTAAACAAGCCATTTTGAACCATAATATCCAGGCTTCCATCGTGTAAACGCTTTCCGATTGCACGACCATAAAAAATACTTTGAAAAAAAAGGATTAATACATATATACTCTTTCTGCGAAAAAAACGAAAATGAACGGGAACAATTACATCGGTACGTGTCTTGGGATCGAAATCAATCCTTGTGAAAGTTTTATCCGGTCCTGGTAGCATTTTTTCAAATTCCCTCAAAATAGTGTTTGTAAAAATTTTCAATTCTCTTTCACAATAATATTCCGCCATTCCCAAGAAATTAGACATTTCTTGCCTATCCGTATAGGGTTGATAGACAAACCATTCCAGAATAAAAACGGTCATGATGAGCTCGGGACGAAACATGGGATGATCAAAACCAGCAAATTTGAATCCAACACGGGTTGCATAGGGATTTAACAATCGTCGAAAAATCGGTTGATACATCTCCACCAGTTGTAAACGCGTATCGATTCCTTGAAGAGGATCCATAGCAATCAATTGGTGCATGTCATAGACGGTTCGTAAGACCTCTCGACCAAAAGGTTCATAAACAAAATCGTATAGAACAGGTGCCATCTCTTTTAACAATTTCATGACCACAAGACGAGTTTTATTCTGTTCCTCCATAAACATCTTCTTGTAAATCCACATCTCGAGTACCTCTTGAATCTCTTCTACGGTAAGCAAGCGATTACTGAAATCGGAGGGATAAGCAGGCAGGAGTGCGTTGTTATTAGCATCGAAATTCTCAAAACCTTTGGACCACTTTATAATGAGAAACTCAGGATCGGCTATAAGACCCAGGCGCTTGTTTTGATAGCGCAGAAAAACTGGAATTCGTTGCCACGTGGTCTGCCCCGCCTTTAATTGAAAATTGACATACTCTTCCATAGTCCACCTTTCACGCACGGCGGATGTGGTATGGCTATTCTGGACAAGTAAAAAACATCGAACAATTTGCTCCACCTCGGTTTTTTTGCTGGTTCCAATCACTTCAACTGCTTTAAGAAAAAAGGACATGGCAATTTCAGCGGGAATCGTTTCTATTAATTGATCGATAAGTCGTTTTTGCCAATTGACATCACGGGTCGTGATACGAATCACAATTTTATCAGGTAAAATTTCAATGACAACCGTGCTCATTTTTTCTTCCGTAAGAAAAAATAAAAAAATGAAAGATCGATCGTAATCGTAGCCCCTCCAATATTAACACATGTAGAAAAGTTTTGGGAAATTAAAAAACAGATTTTTTTTTTAATTCACGGCAAACTTGAGGACCTGTTGAATAGAGCAGTTATCAACAGTCTTGATCTGCCCGACACCATAATAAGTGACAATACCGGTCGTTGCAGACACGCGTTGTGCTGCGGTCGACTTGGAACTACAGCCGGGAACCGCTCGTCCAGGACTCCCGAGAAGCTCTGGACGAGATATAATATTTTCGGAATTACCAATGTTACCTGTGGATTTCGCAGTCACAATCCAACTTGTGGGGTTCTGTGGATCCGTGGATTGGGGGTCCAATGTGAACACACGAACCGTGTAACCAGGAAATTGGGCCTGCACGGCCTGTCTAATAGCTTCACAGTCAGCATCCGTAAGGGTGCGACCTTTAAATTGGATAGCGTAACAGTTGGCGAGTTCGGCAACGGCACAAGCGGTCAATGAGATAGGCATTTTTCTATTCATACAAAAGATAAATGCAAAACAAACTCAAAAAAAACTGAAGCCCAGGGATCGCTTTTCCCCTTGAAAAGGATTGATTCGTTGATTCTCTCTTTCTGGTCTTTTGTTTAATACTCATCATCCTCTCACCCCTCTCAATTTTACATACAGACAACAAACAAACCAAAAACCAAAACCAAAAATGGAGAAACCAAACTGGATGACGCTGGCGGTTGAAGAGACGGCTACCTACCGAGTGACCGCGGATGCGCTCAAAGCTCATCAGATGAAACATTCGTTTCCAAACAAGGCCCTCGCCAGGGATTTTGTCGGGTCGTTATCATGGCCATGGGAGATGCCATGGCGCAAGGAGCAACGCGAGGTGATTGATTGTTTCTTTGCCGGACAATACAATGAAATCATCGTTCAGGCCATCTTTGGTGGTGGCAAGACCACCATGATGCTCGCCATTGTGTTTATGCTCTGTCTACATGAGCAAGAACGCGTCTCACAAGTGTTTATCTGCGCCTTTAACATCGGCATCAAGAACGAGATCAAGAAGAAGACACGTCCCATTGGCCGCTTCCGCGTCAAGACCTTTGACTCACTCATCTATACCTGCTGTGCCGAACTCGGTTATGAGGATCTTCGTCTTCTCAACTTTGAAGCCAAGCGTCGCTTTGTCCGCGAGAATCTGGGTCGTTTGAAACCCGACGAAGGTATCCGTTACGTCTTTATCGACGAGACGCAGGATCTGGAGAGGCAGTGTTATCCGATCCTCAAGACGCTCTTCCCGCGCGCCCGGTTCATGTTTGTCGGTGACGTCTTCCAGTCGATTCAAAAGGAGCCGCGCGAGTCGCTCATGTGGTATTTTCTGAATCGTCCTGCCCACGACACACAGAAAGTATTCCGCATGATGGACACACCCCGTGTCCCTGTCCCCATCCTCAACGAAATCAAGGAAGCGCTGGTCCAATATTATCCCGAGTTCCGGCCTACCATCGATCGCTGGCACAGCAGTTCGACCTTTGAGACGACGACACGGATCTCCTGGGAGTCGTTTGCGACCTACAAGTCGGTGTACAAGCGCGTGGCCGAGAAACTCCAGGTACTGGAGCCCAAAGACACCATGGTGTTGACGTTTAGTAGCGCAATCACGGTTCGTGGGAGTCTTGGTGATGTAGCCCGCTTCCGTCGTTTCCTACAACGCAGCGGCTATGAGCTCAATCTCAATCACAAGAGGATGCAAGATGATCGATTGTTTCTTACGACGGCCAACTCGTCCAAGGGTCTGGAGCGCAAACACGTGCTGTGTGTGCTGACGTTTCCTCTGGAGCTGGCCTTTGCGAATTTCAGCAATGACCTGGTGATGAATCTGATCACGGTCGCGCTATCGCGCTGTAAGGAGGATATCACCTTCTTTGTCCCAACGCATGTGGATCGCTTCAGCAAGGTGTTGGATTGCTTTACGAGCTGTCCCCGACCCGCGCACGCTCCTCCACCGGAGACGCCCGCTACGACAATCGCTGCCGTAACACACGCTTCTGAGCCTTGTGACGAGCCGTGCGCCATCTGCTTGGAAACCCATACGAAAGGCCAATCCACGACGCTGGAGTGCGGGCATATCTATGGACAGACTTGTATCGAGCGCTGGATCAATGCTTCCAACAGCAACAAGAAGTGTCCCACCTGCCGGAAGGAAACTCGTCACAAGAAAAACAAGAAGGTTCCTCGTCCGCAGAGGGAAACCAATGCGTTTGATTATGATCCGACGGACATGCTGGGAATGCTTCAGAAGGAGCATTCCGTGACAGAGGTTCTACGCCAGAGCATCCTTCGTTACGAGACGCGTCAGATCCTCTTGCGCTACTGTCGCAACGCCATGCAGTGGGATCTACCCAGTTCCAAGATCGAGGGCATTCGTACCGAGGAAGATTGTGCACTGGCGGGTCTCCTGTTCGAGTCGCTGATTCTGAGTTTGTGGACCGGGAGGTTTCCGGACTCGAGCTTTTCGACGATCCAGCATCATACGGTCTTCGCCGAGCACCTTGAAAAGATCCTGAACTGCGAGCGACAGTACCGTGGCTATTGCAGACGGTATGGCGCGGGCATCCCCAACGAGACGGTGCGCTTCAAGGGTGCTTTTCTCTATGCGCAACTACATCTCTTTGCGCATCAGAAGATCTGGATCCACGCGGATCCAGTCAAGAATCTCTCCCTCTATCGTCGATGGCGACTCATTTTGCCTTCGATCCGTGGTATTGTGGTTCCCGGTGCTCGATCGATCAAGACGCAGGTCAATGCGGGCATGCCGTTACTGAAGGGTATCATGGATGCGGTGCGCATCCCCCTACCGGCTGGGAGCGACGAGGGTGGTGAGGCGGAAGAGAGGATGGATATTTTTGAGATCAAGGCCAGTCGCTCGTCCGAGTGGAAAGAGGCAACGCTGTTGCAGGCAGTGTTGTACGGGATCATGAATGGCAAGGCGATCTTCAACACATATCTCATCAATGTGTTTGGGAAACAGGCGCGGTTGTACAAGGTGTATCTTAAGAAAGATTTGGGATGGTTGCGATCCGTGATTACAGAGGAGATCCTGAATTGGAACGTGAACTGTTTTCTGGCCAAGAATATCAAGCATGCCGAACGCCAATGGATGCCGGGACAGACCCGATTGGTGGCCAGTAAGACGGTGCTGGTAGAGGGACGTCGTGATGCCTTTACTGGCGAATGGAGCGAGTTCTGTGTGTGCGAATTCTTGAGCATTACCAAGACGCGCTTTGTCGTTCTTCAGGATCGCGCACCTCCCATCGTAGGCGGACATGCCCGGGGGTTGGAGACTCAGAGTCAGACCCAAGAGGAATCATCATCATCATCATCAGCCCCCCAAGCACCACCACCTCCCTCGCTCCCACTTCTTGAACAGCTCCGACAGCTCTTGGATAAATATCGCACCATTTACGAGATTGATTCCATCTATGGTCTACCGACTCTCATGAAGCATGTTGAGACCCTGACACTTCCCCCGGCGTGCATGCCACAACCTCTTCTTCTCTCTACCTCCTCTTCTTCCTGGGAGGATTTGCTCGATGCGATTGTTCCAGAAAGAAATCAGTCCCAACCTATGGTTCTGAATGGCACATCCAGTGCGGATACCATGGCACTTGCGGTGTGCTCCCTGGTTCATTCACCAGACTATTATTTTACCGATTAGATTGTGTTTCCCCGCTATTCAAAAAAATATATAAAAAAAATTGGACTTGTCTCTCACCTCTTTCTCTCTTTTTTCATCTAAAAAAAACAGAGTATCATGATGGATCTTATTTCTTCGACCTTTGAATCACGCGGTCTCCGTTTGCGCAAGGGGCATCTTGGTGATTATTATCCGGGGAGCTGTGATCAATGCCAGATGAAAAAGATGGGTTTCAAGACGATCTTATACGGGCTGACGCCGGAACTTTCCATTCTCCTCTGCGATTCGTGCTACAACGATGTCAAGATGGTCATCGAGAAAACCATCCAGGAGCTTCAGACCCTCACGTGCTATTCTTCGCTGATTAAGAATCGAGATAAATGCTTTCGATTGGTCGACGAAAAAGGAGAGATGCAAGAGGGATGGCATCTTCATCCGGGTTATCTGTTGTTTCTACCGCAGAACGGAACCGTCTACATTCCTCTTTGCAAAGAAGGGGAAGAGGAGAGGAGGGTTTCGATTCGACATTTTATGATTATGAATGATATTGTATTGTTTCCTGGTGGTCAAAAAAAATGATAAACAAAAACTCGCTCTTTTTGATGTCGTCCAATCACAAGAAAAAAAGAAAGAAGAATGTTGTGGTGTTGGTTCATGATGATCATGATCTTTTTTTGGAGGAGTCAGGAAACCGAGGCGTATGCCTATCGGCTCTGGGGGCATTGGAAGCTCTCGGTAGAGGATGGGAGTCGATCTATACCACCACAGGATATTTCAGTTCGGATATTTCCACGAGAAGTGCAGATTTTGATACGCAAAGAGTATGTGGGTGGCGTGATTACGTGTCAGAAGGAGCTTTACGGTTATTATAACCTCTATTCGGATGTGGATACTCGTCAGACATTTATGAATGTCCATCTGGAGAATCAGATGAGAACGATTGATTCGATTCTTGGGATTCAGGTGAGGTTACGTAAAGAGGAACAGAAAAGGGTACGAGGGCGTCTTTCTGCCAAGGTGTTGTATCAGAGCCAGGATATTATCGCGCTGGAGGTTTCCAATCGTATACAGAAATGTGATCAATGGAGTGGAAAGAGTTACGAATGTTTATTGTCCAGGGTAGAGGCGAACAATGGAGAATCGACGCCTGTGAATTTTTTCTTGATTGGACAATTTGTAGGGTTTGCGTCTTCTCATACCTTGGATTTTACGCTGTCGGCGATTCGTCATCTTGTCTTTCAAGACGGTGGCGATGGTGGTGGTAGTGGTATTGGTGGTGGATAAGCGGGTAATTGAGCCGTGCATTTTTGTATCTGAAAGGGGCTGGAAGCAATGACTGCCACAAGAAGGATCAACGCCGTGATCATCCAGGGTAACGATCGGGAACAAAGCGCCAGCAGAAGAATGGCCACTCCACCCATGAAATAGAATATGGGAACGGTGGCAAATTTAGGATCTCGCCATGGATCCTTGCCACAGAATCCACGATTCAAGAAAAACCAGAGGGCGTCTTCGACTAACAACAGCAAGACAAAGAAGGATAAAATAAAACATTCCAGGGAAGGTTTCCATGGCACAAAGACAAAGACAAGATGGAGAAGGAGGAAAATAAATGCCCACAAGGATAAATGATACCCGGTAAGAATAAAACCGCTGGCATTGTATCTCCAGGTGGGTAATTGAGTTGCCCATCCATGCTTTCCTTCAATCTGGATCTCGAGGTAGGCAAGAAGGGCCGCGAGACCCAAGAGAAAGGGAATACAGGCCATTGTCTGTCCAATCGTCACGTACTTGCTCATTAAAAAAACCTGTGTCGCCTTTTTTTTTCTGTACTAACGGACAAAAAAAAAATTATCTATTTCTTGTCAATGACATTTTCTAAATAATGCTTGAAAGCCTTTACCCGCTCCGGGGTACTCCATCCCGCCATGTGGAAAATAAACGGTCGTGGTACAAATTCCTCATCCGGTACAAAATGTTGTAGCACACCATAATCCAATACCACACTATCCTTCTTCAGATTCGCAATGTTCTTGTCATACATATACTGAAGCGCACCCTGGTCATTGTAAAGATGATAGTCGTCATTGTAAAAATAACCGTATCGCTCTTTATAGATAGTGTTGGAATACGCCCATTGATTCAAAGCCTCGATGCTCGTAGGACAATTTTTGGCAATAAACACACCCGAATTAAGTTCGTAATCATGTTTTTTTCCGACATCCCCGCTAAAAATAAAAGATGGATCCGGATACTTCTTGATCACGTCCATAATATCGGGACTGTCATAATAGAAGTGAGCATCCGCATCGATCCACATGATGTAATCGAAATCGTGGATATGTTTTAGCATGAGTGGTAGCCTCTCCCATTGCGCAGAGCGATGGGAATATGTTTTTTCGTCGGATCGGATCAGAGTATGCCCATACTTGGAACAGTACCGCTGATTGATTTCATAGGCAATATCGGCGTACTCCTTGATCCTGGAATTATACCACATCAATACACACAAGGTTGGCATTCCTTTTATGATAATTAAGTCTTTTTTTTTTTAGCCAAAAATTGAATGACAATTGATGATGATTTCTATTCACATCAATAACCTATTCATGTTTCAGATCTTTTTTCTTTTTTTTTACAAAAAGAGAAACAAAGAAATGCAATCGTTGATCATCATCTTCACTTATCTTGTACTCATCATCCCCATCATGTTTTTTATGGGTGTGACCATTCTGGTCAAGAAGACTCAATTTCATCTTTTTCCGATCTTGTCGGTGATTATTCTTTTTCTGGTCATTGTCATCCATGCCTCGGATTTTGTTCATTTTATCAAGAATATTACCCACAAGAATCCATTCCATATCGACAAGGCCTTTGGCATCTTTATTCTCATCCTGGCTGTGGCCCTGCTGGGCATTAATGGATACTTTCTTTACCGCCATTATTATCCCGAAAAAAGAGGGCTAAGATGATTATTCGTCGCCAAAAACGTTACCCATGCTTCTGTGGGCATAAGCTTGTCTCTGATATTCGGGTCGTCTGCCCCACGCCTGTCGAACCTTTGGACCAAAATAGGCAAAATCGGGAATCTCCTGGATGGGCGTTTCACGGATGCGTCGCACATAGCCAGCGAAACGACATTTACTTTTGTTTAGGGCAAAAAAAAAATAGATCAACCTCTATTTTTTTTTCCGAAAAGGTGAATTCAGCAAACGAGCATAATCTGCCGGCGTACCATATGAAGATCGTCCGTCGACAATTGATTCAGACACAACGTTATGAGGGAAGAGGGTGTTTTCCGCTTGTGAGAAGAGCATCGTATCTGAAAGGCGATGGCCTGTGAACACATCCTATGAAGACAACGATACCATAAATAACAAGAATAGAAATTTTGTAATAATTCTTCCATGGAGGATATCCATGAAATCCCCGGATAATGAGAATAAAGAGATCCATTCGCATTGATAAAACACGTTTCACATAGATATTTATCGGGATTCATATCCCGAGGAACGGTAATCGCAAATCCTCCCTTTTCTTTTTGAGAAGGATCCCACGGAACCACCAAAGAACACCATCCCGAATAGGCACACTGTCGATGAATAACTTTAAGAGGCACGGGTAAAAGAGACTGTAATGAATGAAAGATAGTTTGTATCCTCTCGTTATTGATCTCCATACTACGAGTTTAATTATTATATTTTGTGTGGAAAGAACGAAATATCGTCAATTGGCGGTTCATCATTTTTTTTTCTGGATGGTGGAACCGCATTTGGCGCTGAAATACATCAATAGAAGCAAGAGGACAATAAATAGAGCAAATCCGATTCCGGGATACCATCCGATAAAAATCCACAAAAGGAGCAATATTAGGATCGTAGGGGACAGCCAGAAAGGTTTATTTTGGCATCGTTGGAGGACCGAGATGGAAAACCAGATCATGAAAAAAAGAAGGAAAATCTGAAGAAAAAGGAAAATAACAAAGGTGGCAACACTGAATCCCATGACCAAGGCCGAAGAAGAAGTATCCTGATCCATTTGTGACATTGTGATGTATGTTTTTTTTTTGTTTTCTATTCTCTTTGAAAAATATTTTTTTCAATTAATATCAATGCTTGAGACGATCCTGAATCCATCGCGTCGCATGATATCCAAGTGAAGCAAATCCCAGCGCCAGCAGTAAAGAAAACACGATGGACGGGCTGTACTGGCGACCGATCCCACACGCAATCAACAATCCCCCAATCAGCAATACATGCCATGCGAGCCATCCTACCGTATAATCCGATCGAATCCATCGAATAATCCACCAGAGGATCACAACGATTCCCAACAGAAGAGTCGCCAGGTACCATCCATAATTGGTGGGGACATACAATCCCACGTAAATGAAAAATGGAGCAAAGAGAAAAATATGAAGCAACTGTACCAATAATTCTCCCATTTGTTTTTTAATTTTAATTTTTAATTTAATAATAACAAGGCTCTTAAATGGGATTGATCAAGATGCTGATGCATATCTCTTATTCCAAAAAAAAATAGCCATTTAATTTTTTTTAATTGATTGAAACAAAAATGAAAACAACATTATTAAATCAAAGCGGGCAGGTTTCCTCGTTTCTACAACAACAGTATCATGATTTTTGGAAGACCTCACTCTTCTGGGGGATGATGACAGGAAAGAATCCGTCATTTATAGAGGAGTGGATCAAGACGATGCAAAAGATACTCGCACGTGATCCTTATGATGAAATAGATGTGGACGAATACACTCAAAAATATATTATCGAGTGGATCGTGGAACTTAATATATTTAGAAAAACAATTGTAAAAGATGGTTCTGTAATTTATGAAAAAATAATTGAAAGTGGAGCTGTGCATGAAGATGCAGTCATCCTAAATGGTAATGGACCTGGTATAAATGCGGCTTATCCATGGTTTTTATTTGAATCCTGTAAATTATCAAAGACATATTACGTAATGGATTATTCAGAATACGGTGAACCTGAGTTCGTGCTTCAGCGTTTTGCTATGAAGAAGCCTGTGACGACACTTGCAAAATATAGAAAACTCAAGTATGGGGAATCTCTACCATGCCATTATATGGTACATATGGTCTGTATTCTTATAGAGCTTATCCGATCACTGGGAAAGATTCCACAAATTAATAACAGAAGAATTGTAGAACGCTCGATAATCAATGGGGGAATACGTCTTAAAGTGGGTTCATTATGTATCTATAATTACATATTCGTAACATTAAATAATGGAGAATTCTCAACGCGCGCAGATGTGAGACATTCGTTTGAGATAAGAAATGGAGATTTTTCACCATATGGTCATATGTTTCTACAGTTAAAATTACAAGGCTTACCAGAACCTATTATTTTTGATCCGAGTAATAAACAATTTATGATTATTGATACACAAATCACACAACAATCAAGAAGAGAAAAAGCAATCGAATTTTTGATTCCATTAAAAACCTCCATCGTTCCAGTGGAAAGAAAATCTTTTTATGTTCTTCCTGGAGATGAAGACGCACATGATAGTATAATAGTGATTCCTGAAGTTCCAGTTCAAATTATAAAACATACAAATGATATTTTGGCAAGCATAATTGTCGGAAAAAATATGCTGGATCAAAAGCTACTTCAAAGCATTCTTGCCAGTCATCTTGATTAAGACTTTATTTTTTTTTTTTACTCAAGCTTGATCTCAAACGTGGACATGTTGGGGAAGACGGTATCCATGACTTCTCGAAAGGTATCAAAATTTTGTTTGGCAATGTCATTGATTGTGGTCACCTCGTTATGAATCACGAGGAAGTTTTCTTTGGCCACGGGGATATTGCGGATGGCTTCGGTACGATCATCTTTATCATTGATAATGATGCTGTAGAGAGAATATTCCTTTTCTTGACAATCATACATGTACATATCCCAGTATTTCTTGAGGAAGGAGTACCGCGCCACATTCCGCAGATCGCGGAATTTGTGCGTCGCTGAATGTTCGTACATGCTCAATTCCTTGAATTGGATCGTGCGAAGAAATTCATCCAGATGATCCAGATAGGATATACGACAGGCGTAGGGCACATGCTGAGATCGGTACCTCTTTTCGCGCATAAAGGTCAGATCCATCATCTCGTTATTCTGATCAATCACGTTTTGCAATGAAAACTTGTTACTCGTAAACACGGCTTCACTGGCGGGTGTAATCATATGGTTCTTCTTGGTCCAGTATTTCTGATTCTTAGGATCGGCCTGATGAATCTTGGTCACGTCTTTGGATTGAACGGGCTTGGTCTCGGACGCGCGGGTGGCAAAAAAATCATCGGGAGACATGGGTTTTAGCACAATCATATCATCGTTCAGATAGATGAAATATTCCGAGAGTCCGGGGATCTTGTGCAGGAAATTCTCAATCGTGATGGAATTAAACGTCGGCAGGTATTTGGCTGGAATAATCTTTTCATGAGGAATGATCTCGATCTGGTAATGAGTCGTGTCCAGGAATTCGGGGAGCTGGTCGTTTCTCACGACGAGGAAGATCTTGCGCACAAAGGTCATGTTGGTTTCGATGGATCGCAGGCAATACTTGATCTCATCATTGTGATAATAGCGATCATACCCATATTCCTGGCCAAACGACTTGACTTCTTCCATGAATTTGGTGTGATTGCCATTGACCCAGGTAATAACTACATCAATCGTCGGGAAAGATGGCGAGGTGAAGAATTCAGAGGAAAGAGGCGCTTGTTGCCGTTGCTGTTGTTGTTGCGACACAAGAAACAAGATGGCCAACAAGAGGATAATAAAGATAAGAAGTACGAGTGTGCGATTCATTTTGATTTTATTTTCGGGCAACAGAAAAAAAAATATATATCATGACGAGGAGAGGGAGGAGTGCAAAAAGTTTTTGGCAGTCTCGTACCCACTGGAAAACATTTCAAGGCGCGTATTCATATTCATATTGAAATTTAGAGATGACATACCATCAGGATCCAGTTCGATAATGTGGCACTTGTCATAGTATTCCTTGTTCATGAGATCTTGGAGAAACGAGGAAGGGATCACCATAATGTCGTACAGGAACATCATGAGCGACTTGCCGGCATAATCGACTTTTTCCTTCTTTTTTTCTTCCAGAGGCGGAGGCGGAGGATCACTGCTTTCTTCTTTTTCTTTTTCTGTGGGCGTTGGCGGTGTCGTGGATGTTGTCGGTGATGCAACGAGAGGAGTCGTACTTGTGATGGTCGTAGTGGTGGCGGAAGATGAGGAGGAGCGACGGAATCGTATCCCGAGAGGAACGTCCTTGTCCATATCGACGCGGAAAATGGGAAAGGTCGAGATGACACATCCATCGACATAATAGCTGTGTTCATACAAAAAGGGTTCAAAAAGGACGGGGAGGTTGGAGGACATGCGCAGGGCGACGAGACAAGGCATCTCGGGATGATCGTCACTGGTCTTGAATTCCTGTTCCTGGCTGGAGAGATTAAACGTGCAACAGATCAGTGTCTTACCGAACCGGTCACGGAGCTCACCCAACGTAATAAGACGACCGATCTTTTCAATGGTCATTTTCTCAAGGACCTCATTGATGATGGAGAAGGAGACGGCACCGTGATTGTGCATGGCCTGTAAGACATCAAATTTGGCGAGGCGTTCCATGAGATTGCTTTTGGCGAGATAGACCATGATCTCGATAGGGGTGTACCCGATGCACAATAAGTAGCCGATGATGGCACCGATGGAGGTACCGATGTATTTGTGAACCCCACTTAATTTATTCTGATCTACAAGACACTGGAGACAGCCAAGAATGGCAAAGCCTTTAAGGGCGCCACCGCTGATGACGAGGGTGTCGTACTCGGGTGGTGAGGAGTCGTAGCCATCAATGGATTGCATCAGTGGGGCTTTTTTTTTGCTATTTTCTGGAAACACATAATGTGGTCTTAAATAGGAAAGATTTTAATCAAAAAGACCGATCAAATTTAAGATGATAAGTTTTTGGAAAAAAATAAGGAAAAAAATGTCATTATGTCTGGTGGCCATTTTCAAGAACGAGTCGCATATTATGGAAGAGTGGCTCAATCATTATCGTCGACAGGGAGTGGATCAATTCTTTCTGATTGATAATGGGAGCACGGATCAGGATCAGTATCAGAAAATCCTTTGTGATTTTCCTGTACCATTACGATTGGTGGTTGATCCCACGAAACATCAACAGACGGAAATGTATAATAAATATTTTTTTGAGGAGACCAAGAAATTTGAGTGGGTGCTGGTGTGTGACCTCGACGAGTTTGTGTATGCCCGAAAAGGTCATGCGACCATCAAGGATTACTTGGCGACTCTTGACGCGTCAGTGTCGTCCGTACACATCCAATGGAAGCTATTTGGATCGAATGGTTTTGATAGTGTAGAGAAGCCACAGCCGTCGTTGGTCGTTCCTGCATTTACGCGAAGGATTTTTTATGACAAGAATATAGAGCAGGGTGGTTATCAGGGAATTATCTGGGAAGAGTCGACGCGAAAGAAGTATTGTTATACGAAATGCATTGCTCGATCACGATTTCTGGAGCGTCTTCATATTCATATGCATTTGACATCCCCTTCCAATCGAATCACGACGGATTCTAATGTGTCGTCGTTGATCCACGAGAAGTATTGCGAATTTGCCGAGATTAGCGAGGCTATATTGGCCGATTCATGCCTTCACTTGAACCATTATCCGATCCAGTCGTATGAATGGTTTATGAGGGTCAAGGCGGTACGAGGAGACGTAGGGTTCTTAGTCAACGAGCATGTACGCAACGCCAAGTATTTCCGTGATTATGATATCAATGATGTGGAAGATCTTGAATTGGCTTCCAAATTAGACTCAACATGATAGGACTCGAGGAATTCGCTTTCTCGAAAATTTTTAAAAAAAACAAATCAAAAAAAGAAAAGAAGAATAATGGAAGGAGAAAATCTTTGTGGGCAGGGTAAATTCTTCAGGACTAAAAACGTTGTAGGAACAGGTCAGGTGCGTATCTATGAGGCGTGTTCAAGAGATGAAATAAGGCTTAAAATACAACCATGTAAATGGGTCGTCAAGCAGTTCTCACCGGACGATAATTCTTATCATTTGGATTTGCTGGCCGCCAAGGTCAATGTGGGACCTGAGGCGATCCCGATTGATTGTGAGGGAAAGCGCTATTTGGTCCAGGAACGCATGGAAGGAACACTGACGGATTATATCCGAAATAAGGTGGCCGTTGGAGGTGGTGGTGCGATTGATCCAAGAAACGTCCTGAATGCTGAGGAGATCCGACAGCTCCGGAACTTGATACTGAATAGCATGACGATGATGCGTGTCTTTCATAATGATTTGCATTCGGATAATATCGTGTACAAGAAGAAGAGGACGGGAAGAGGGGTTAATTTCAGATTGATTGATTATGGTCAATCGATTCCGTTCAACGAGACGGGGTACCTGAGTTTTGATCGTCTTTTGGAAAAGCATGGCAAGATCACGAATCTGGTACATGATTATCGATTTCCCATCTATACGCTGGAGGATCCCGAGATTAAAAAGATTAGGAGGAGGTTCCGTCCGAGGAATGAAGAGAGCGCGGAGCAGATTGCAAGGAGAGAACGAAACGCGGCGGCTGCCCTTGCGCTCTCTGCGGGGATACAACAGAGGACGCGACTCTTGTTGCAAAACAGGGCAAGAAGATTGATTCAGGCCCGACAACGACAACGCATGATGGCGGAGGATGTTGATGCGGACCAGTTTATTGTCTAAAGATAGCAAGCCTCAACGTCCATATAAGGACCTCGTACAATGTCTACTGATTGATTATAGGTTCTGTATCGAGAGCTATGCATATGATATGTGATAATGGATCGACAGGGATTGAGGACACGATATCCCGCGTCGTGTATGATCCTTGCCAATCGATTGTCACATCCGGCCATACCAAAAGGAAAGTCGATCAGGGAAAGATCAACTCGCAGAGGAGATTGAAAGATCCATGTGTCTTGGGAACACGAACTTATATGTCCCAAGGCGATATTGTTGTGTTCATACCGGGACAGCGCCAGAAAGGTGTTGGAAAAATCATAGTCGTAAAGTCGAAAGAGTGAGCGATCCATATAGATGTCGGAATTGACCAGGATAATGATTTCTCCGATAAGAAATTCGTTGATATAGGCGACAGCGTCGCGGTAGTACAAGCGTCCCTGGCGATCCACAAGGTGTTGTTCGATCTTTTCTTCCGAGCCTTCTTTCAAGAAATCCAGAGGATAGAGGGTGTCGTTAAGGAGGATGATACGATGAATGGCTTCATGATCGCAATTTTTCTGTAGACAGGTGTTGATTTCTTCTTGACGCTGTTGGTGAGGAGTGTGGTAATAGGAGGTGACGAGGATCATAATTATAATTAATAAAGAAAAATATGATCTGTAAAAATAAATTGAGGTGAAATCTTTATTTGGGCACTGTTCTTTTTCAAGGCATTGATATGAAATAACACGTGCTCGCAATATCCTGTCCTCCTTGAATCAATTTTATGTCCCACTAATCTTTCATTCTCTTCTATCTGATCTCTTTCAAATAAATGATCAGGATTCGTGTGTTCATAAAAACAACCTTCAAACGCCTGTAATCTGTAAATAGCAAATCCGTTAAATGCAGAAAAACAATCCAATAATTCATCTGCCGGTAAGTTAGCGAGTCGGTGTGAAATGTCCTTGTGCATGGTTGTTACCACTTTCCAACAAGTGTCACGCGAGCCCCAATTCCAGCAACTATACACATAGGGCTCGTATGAAAGCGCAAAAATATCGTAATATTCTCGTCTGTTGAACGATAAACAATCCCAGTCATATCGATTCATGTACTCATCAAGAACATCAACATCCATATTTCCTGAACACACATCATCCATATCCATCATGATAAAATATTCCCAAAATTGATAATATTCGTCATTTTGTGTCAAGAATCGGATTTTTTCAAGGATAGAATTACGCGCTCTGGTAAGATTTTCGATCCTTCCATTCAATAAATGATCAAAGTTAATGATAAAAAAATTACGAAAATGGTTTCCATGATGAATCAATTTTTCATACGTGCCGTCACTTGATTCATCATACGCAATAATGACACAAACATCCTCAAATTTAGTAGATAACTTTCGAATATTAAAAAATACTTTATCAAGATGGGATGCACAATTCCGTACACATCCTCCTATAAAACAATGACTCATGAAAAATACTAAGGACCTCTTTATAATATATAAATTTTATTTTATTAGTTTACCAATAACAGCCACCCTCGATGGATTTAAAATTAGGAGGTCTTTCTGCCTCTGAGGGTCGTTTCCAATGCTCATTGATAAATTTATTATTGTGTTCCCACCTTCCACCCATGATTCCAAAAATAATCTGCAATGCTCCTCCCATATAAATAGTAGAGCGTTGAAGTTCATTATAAATAAAACCGCAAATCGGAATACCGTATCCACCACATGATACCAGTGCTACCTCAAAATCATTTTCCAACTGAGATAATTGGACTCGATCTTTGAAAGTTTCAAAATGTTCGTACCATTCCTTATTCTGATGATTTCCGGCAAGCGTTACTGGAGGCATTACAAAAGAAAAAGTGCAATCATGAAACCAGTCGTACTGACTTCCTGTAAATAATTTGTCTTGCACCAATAATTGTTCCTTGATAGTCTCCACAAAGGGGCTAATGATCAAGATGGATTTTCCTTTAAGTCCTTGTAACCAATTATTTTTATCAAAATATTCATGAACAGATAATGCTACGGCATTACAACGAGGGATATGATGGGGAATCACATGTTTAAGAAGGTAAGCTTGCCCAGGGGTTTTACAGTTTAAAGAAAACTGACTATCCCAATTACAAATTAGTGTACAGGAAGCGTATGATTTTCTACAATCATCAACATATTTTTGTAATGATTCGGAGGTCGTGCATCGTATTCCAGCATTGCTTTCTAAAAAGGGATTTTTTGTTCTATTAGCAATAACATCAACTTCATTTCCACATGAAAATCGAGAAACATAAAAAAGATGATTTTCTTCAATGTGATGTAAAATTTTTAGATTATCAACAAAGAATTTCTCAGACATGTCCTTTATAAAATATATATTTTTTTAACATTAACATTACAAATATTTTTGGTTAACTGAATAATATGGTTTTCGTATTCTACAATCAGAATTATAAGTGCGAAATCCAGATGCATGAAGATGATGAGTTTTTATGGATAGACAAGGATTAATGACATTATATCCACTATTTAAAGCAATATACGCTAAAGCATTATCACATCCCGGTACACCAAATGTAAAATCGCATTCTTGAATATTTAATTTTAGTGGTTTACTAAATATCCATGTGTCTTGAGAATCATTTCCAATTCTTAATTCACCTTCATCATATCTTGATAATGCAAAGAATGTATTATTAAGTGAAATATGGAAAAGTTTTTCTATAGTGTAATCGATATATATATCTGAATTACATACTATACAAATGTCCCCTTCCATACAAAACTCATTTATAAAATTGAAAACTTCTTTAAATATCAATCTATTATTGAGATACATGTTGTTATCTGCATGTTGATAAATCTTATTACTATCATCATTTAAAAAATCAAGATCATAATAACGATCGTTTAATAAAATAATTTTATCAATTAATGTATTATCATAGTTTAATTTTAAACATTGATCAATTTCTTGTTGACGCAGTGGATTGCTGGATAAATAATAAGATGTAATGAGCACGAACATTATATACATATATAATGATTATTTTTATTTTTTAATAATAGATAATTATCCTCCATGTTGACAAAATATTACGCTGCTATTGAGTTTACGAAACTTTGCAATACAATATTCATCAAGGATAGTCAAATAGATGAAAAATCAAATTATCTCTTACAAAATCCTCCCCAAAATCTAATTGTTCTATGTATTCAGTATTCAGATATCATTAGATTTATTGCTGATCACATTATCCCAATGATTCATGTACCATTTATTATCGTATCTGTCATGGAAGATCCTTGTTTTCCTGATGAAATCGATTCAAATTCTATTCAGTTAATAAAAAATCATCCTTACTTTCGACATTTTTTTGCGGTCAATAAAACGTTTCCGAATGATCATTGTTTTACAAGCTTGCCTTATGGCCTTGATTATCATACTCTTCAAAATAGAAGCCTTTGGCAAGAACCATGTGCTTCGTCCTTGCAACAAGATGAAATATTACAGGAAATTGCTAAAGACGCCTTGCATTTCTCAGAACGTATACCGATGATTTATGCCAATTTTCATTTACACAAAACAGATGAAATAAGAGATATTCACGGTAGTGGAGATCGATCGAGACTTTCTTCCATCATCCCGCGTGATATTATTTACTTTGAGAATGAACGAGTAAGAAGATCCGAAAGCTGGAGAAGAACAAGTGAATATGCATTTGTGCTAAGCCCATTTGGAAATGGAATCGATTGTATTAGAACGTTTGAAGCATTATGCCTCGGATGTATCGTGATAATTTTGAAAAATAAATGTCTTGATCATCTTTATCATGATCTGCCGGTAGTCAGAGTAGACCAATGGAGCGATGTGACACAAGAATTGTTACAGGATGCTCTATTTGAATTTTCCACGAATCAATTTGACTACACAAAACTTACTATGTCTCATTTCGTTGATTTGTGTCAAAAATACATTTTGTAAAAAAATTAATAATAAGCATATATATATATAATGTATACAATAGTTTTACCTACACGAGGAGTTGGTGATGCTTATAGAATATTTTTGAATTATGCGATACCACTATATGAAAAATATCTTGACAAAAATAATTTGTTTGAATTTATCATTATTTGTCCTTTTGAAAATAGACAAAGAGTAGAAAATGATCTAATTAATTCCTCTACAATAAATTTTACATTTTATAATGATGAAATGTTTGTTACTGATAATATTAATAATTGGGCAAAACAACAAATAATAAAATTACTCATTTCAAGATTTGTAAACAGTGATTATTACTTTATTATTGATGATGATATGTTGTTGACTAAACCATTATGTTTTGAAGATTTTTTTGATGATAATATGAGAATTTATTATTCTTTTGAAGGATGGTCTGATAATGGACCTCTATTTCAAAATCATTCAACATGGTTAACAAAATCAGCAGAAATAATTGGTATTGATATTGAATCACAGAAGAAGCGTAGAGATATAATGGGAGTTACACCACAAATGTTTATTACTGATGTTGTAAAAGAATTAATAGAATCATTAAGTAATAATTTGCAAAGTTATATTTCAAAAGATATAGCTTCTGAATTTCAATTGTATTGGTGTTATTTAATAAAGAATAATTTAACCCATTTATATACTCCAAATAATAAATTTTTTACTGTAGATAAATCTATACATGTAATAGAATATTATGATTCCACTAATGATTTGATTGAAAGAATAAAGAAAGGATATGAAACAAAACAAAATTTCTTTATAGTAATACAAAGTCATTTAAAATATTCTTACAAGATTTTATCATTAGCAATAGAGGAAGCCTTGAAAATGGATAATTGATTTCAATAAAAGATTTTATTGGTTATATATATCTTTATTTTTCCACATTATATCATAATATTCAGTCGCTTGAAATAAGCTCTGTTCATATCTGTATTCAGGATATCTTCTAAAAATTTCTATATCTTCAAAAAAAATATGTATATCTCTTTCAAGTCTTAATATATCAAGTTTATTTTTTTCATTTGAATTAAGACTATTTGTTAATAAAATTGGACCAGTAGGATCCAAAGAACCATTACCGTAATAATTATTTTTAACGTTTATTACAATTTGATTAATACATCTATGGATAGTTTCATTTTCTTTCTTAACGACTATTAATCCATTACAAGCTGTTTCTTGTGGGTGCATATCTCGACAAAAATATTCTTCGTTGGTAATATTGATTAATTTAAAATCATTCATAATCATAAATTTAACATCAAGATAAATACCGCCATATTTATACAATACACAATAACGCCATAAATCCGCTTTATAAGCCGATGGTTTTAATTTATCATAAGCTTCTAAAACATTTAAATCGAAATTGGTTCGTATAAATTCTCTGCATTCCTCAACGTCAAAAAGAAAATGGGCAAATTCTGGATTATTTTTTATTAGATCATCGATTACTTTTTTCATGATAGGAGGTAAATCTTTTGAATGCCAAGTTTGAAATATATTTAATGGAATCATATGTAATCTATATGTAATCTATAAATATAATATATTATAGAAATTCACGAATTTGATCAAATAAAAATATACTTTTTGAATTATAGTAGTTACCTTGTGAATAAGGAACAAAATAAACAATATTATTATTTATAATAATGTCATGAAAATATCTCATTTTTTCATAATCTTCTGTTTGAGATATAACTATATCACCTAAGACTATAATTTTAGAATTTATAGCAAATAAACTATTAAACATATAAGGTGATGCATCACTTACTATAACTGTATTTGATCTTCTTATTAATCCTATTTGATAATTTATATCAGTAATATTGTCTGTATTTAAGATTACAGCGTTATTAAGATTATTAATTATATCTGAACAATCATTGATACAATTTCTGTATCTATTAGAGTTTTGATTTTGACGGGGTAAAATTAAAATATCAATATCTTTTTCAATTGTTATTTCGTCATAAAAATGTAGAAGAAATATTTGGGAATATAAAATATAATCCTCGTGAATCTTATTCTCATTTAGCGCAGAAATTGGAAGAGGGAAAAAACATATATTATTATTTGTTGGAAGTTCATATAAAATCTTATCAGATGATATATTAAAATATTCAGTAAATAACTTGTGATAATCTTTATATTTTTTAAACACAATCTTTATATTAGGGTATTCATTTTGTAGTATTGTGAATAATGGAAAAAATATTGCACATTCTGCAAACCAATGAAATAATGCCTCCGAACATTCTGTGTCCAATATCAGATAACAATTTTCAGTAGCAGGAGAAAGAATATTTTCATCAGAATCGATTATATAGGAATTATATTGATGATGATAATAATTTCTAACATTTGAGACAATGAAATATTTATAAATATCACATGTTGAAAAATTCATATCATTTTGTGTAATTATCATATTTAAAATATAATTTTAAAAAATATTGTGTTATATATATAATATATATATATATTACAATATTATTTTTTTAATGTATTCTATTTTTTTTCATGGATTTTGGAATGGATTTTTAGATAAAAAAGATGCAAATAATGTATCATTTTTTGAATCTTTTTTTGAATTGACTAATTTGCATCCTTGTATTATTTCGAATGATCTTGCTAACGCAAATATTCTTGTTGAATCTGTATTTACCGATCAAACATTAAAACATTCCAAAGATTGGAAATTTAAAATATTATATATTGGAGAACCTCATTTCCCGAATTTTGATAATTATGATATCATTTTAGCTCCACATGAATCAACCAATAATATTATTGATCTTCCATTATATGTAAATTATATTCACAATAATAATTTTATGGAAAGATTGATGAATAGACCATTTATATCTACAATCCCCGAAAATTTTTGTCTATTTATTGTGTCTAACGGTAATTGTCCGATTCGTAATAAAATGTTTCATATGCTTAATAGGTACAAAAAAGTCCATTCATATGGCAGATATGAAAATAATATGAATAGACATTTGGATTTTAATTACTGGACAGAAGATTATTTTAGATTTTTATCAACATATAAATTCATTATTTGTTTTGAAAATTCCAAAGTTGGTACGTATTCTACTGAAAAAATTATCAATGCGTATATGGGTCAAACAATACCTATATACTGGTCTTCTCATCACATTCATAATGTTTTTAACCCAGATTCTATGATATTCCTTTATGATGAATCCGAAAATTCTTTTGAGCAAATCATGGACACAATCGTAGAGTTAGATTCTGATGACGATAAATATCTGGAATTCATAAATAGACCAATATTCAATTCGGCTGATTACTGGGAAAATAATTACACGCTTGAAATTATTGCTGAAAAAATAAATCATTTTATTTCTAATTAATAGTATATTAATATGAAATACGAAATATTTGTATGTCATTATACTCCTTTGATAGAACGTAAAAAACATATGATTGAGCAATTCTGTAATCATGATATACATAATTATCAGTTTATAGAAACATATGATAAAGAATCACTCAGTATCGATGACAAATGTAGGTTTGATCCTAAAATATTAGATAGCGAGATATCCTTGTTTCTAAAACATATGGATATTTTTAGTAAAGACATCGATGATATTATTGTGGTTCTTGAAGATGACGCTATTTTTGTGGATGGATTTAAAGAAAAACTGGAAGATTATTTGAAAAAACTTGAAAATTTAGATTGGGATATCGCTTTTACAGGAGCTTGTTGTGATCTTCACGCGTCATTATCAGGTGACGAAATTTTTTATGAAGCAAATAGATCAAGAGGAACCTGTATGTACATTCTAAATAAACATGTTAATACGAGATTGTACAATATGTACAATGATAATGATATTAATGAGCCAGAGGCAATCGATTTCTGGTTCAACAAAATATATGAGAATCAAAAGTTTACTTATTTATGGTCTGAGCCCGTTTTAGTTGAACAGGGTTCAGAAAAGAGAATATTTGATTTTAGTATAAAATTGAGATAATTAATATATTTCTAATTAATAGTATATTAATATGAAATACGAAATATTTGTATGTCATTATACTCCTTTGATAGAACGTAAAAAACATATGATTGAGCAATTCTGTAATCATGATATACATAATTATCAGTTTATAGAAACATATGATAAAGAATCACTCAGTATCGATGACAAATGTAGGTTTGATCCTAAAATATTGGATAGCGAGATATCCTTGTTTTTTAAACATATGGATATTTTTAGTAAAGACATTGATGATATTATTGTGGTTCTTGAAGATGACGCTATTTTTGTGGATGGATTTAAAGAAAAACTGGAAGATTATTTGAAACAACTTGAAAATTTAGATTGGGATATCGCTTTTACAGGAGCTTGTTGTGATCTTCACGCGTCATTATCAGGTGGAAGCCAATTTGTCCCATTTTCACGAAAATCAGCAAACCAATTAAGTATTCCATTAGACGAAATTTTTTATGAATCAAATAGATCAAGAGGAACCTGCATGTACATTCTAAATAAACATGTCAACACGAGATTGTACAATATGTATAATGATAATGAGGAAAATATCGGGGCAATCGACACCTGGTTGGATGAAATATATGATCATGAAAAATTCACCTATTTATGGTCTGAACCAGTTTTAGTTCAACAGGGATCAGAAAAAAGGATATTTGAGTTCAGTATAAAATTTAGAAATTATGTTTAAAAAATAAAACATATTTTGTTATATTAGAAAAGATACATATGAATATTATTATTCCTATCGGAGGTCAAGGTATCCGTTTTCGTGATGCTGGATATCCTGAATATAAACCTATGATTACCATTGGAAAGAAAAAAATACTCGAATATCTTTTGGACTTTTTACACCTTTTCAAACATCCTGAAGATAACATTTTTATTATTTACCATTCTCTTATGATAAATCTCAAAGAATGGATATCCTTAAAATATCCCTACGTAAAGCTCATTGAGATTGATCTGCCCACGAGAGGACCTATCGAGACTATTCTGAGAGGATTGAATACAAATCAAATTCAAGATCTCAAAACATTATTGTTGGATTGTGATGCTTTTTATTCTAATGATATTCTCAAAACATGTCGACTTCTTCAAGAAAATGCTGTATTTTATTTTAATGAACATGAAAATAGCAAACAATTTTCCTATATAAAGATGAATGATGATTCATCCGTCATTCATAGTATTAAAGAAAAAGAGAATATTAGTCCTTTTGCATGCACAGGTGCTTATCTTTTTCAATCCAGTTCCATATTAAAAAATTATTGCAATTTTATTATTGATAATGATATTCGTTTTAAAAATGAATTTTACACGTCTTGTTTAATCGATCAAATGATAAAAGAGGGTCATGTATTTATTGGAGAGTGTGTGAACAAAAACCATGTAATATTTTTGGGAACCCCTGAACAAACAAAAAAATTCTTGGATTCACGTTATTTATTCTGCTTTGATTTAGATGGAACTCTTGTCAATACGGATAGTATTTACTTGAAAGTATGGAGTCATATTTTAAAAGATATTGAAATGAATGAAGAGATTTTTCACAAACATATACAAGGAAATGACGATAAAACAGTTATGCAATTTTTCAATCCAAATATCGAAAAAGATAATTTATTAGAAATTTCAGAATTAAAAGATAAATTATTCTTAAAGCATATATCTGAGGTAAAACAGATCTCTGGATCGACCACACTCATTCAACAATTATTCTTGGAAGGACATGATATCTTCATCGTAACTAATTGTAATCGACAAGTAGCAGAAAAGATTCTCGATATTTTAAATGTAAATAGTTTTTTGAATGGTTTGATAATAGGTAATGAATGTGATTATCCCAAACCTTATCCTGATCCTTATCAAAAAGCCATTTCTTTATCATCTGATAAAAATAAGGATAAATGTATAATATTTGAAGATTCCAAGGCTGGTTTATTAAGTGCAAAAGGTGTATTCCCTCGATCTATTGTGGGTATCCAAACTGGAATGACAGAGTTGGAACTTTTAAATAATGGGGCAAACATTGTAATTGCTAATTATGATTCCTTTGATTATCTTGATATATTGAAAGAATCGAGTCAATCGAGTAATATCATCAATTATTTGAAAACAAATATATTGCACAGCATGCGTCATAAAAATGTCATAGATATTGACATCAATCAAAATAAACTTAAAGGCGGTTATATTGCAGATATTATCGAAGTTAAGTTTATAACAGAGAATAATACTTTTAAAACTGTTTTCAAGTATGAAAATAAAGTTGATAGCATGTTGAGTAGAATGGCGAATAAACTCAATCTTTATAAGCGCGAAAGCTATTTTTACGAGAAAATACAAAAATATCTAAATATAATTAAGACTCCCCGCTCATTTGGAATCATTTATTCTAAAGAAGATCATGGTGCTATTGGAATATTATTAGAGGATCTCAAAGACATGAATTGTGTTTCGCTCACAGCTACTTTTGATAATATTGATTTATCACTAAAAATTATAAAACGGCTTGCATCAATGCATTCTCAATTCTGGAATGCAGATTTTAAGAATTTGTTTCCTTTATTACCAAAAAACAATGACGATTGTTTTAAATTTCAAAATGAGTTTATTAAAGAACGGTGGGATATTTTCAAAAACAAATGGTCTTATTTATTAAATCCAAAACAAATGAAAATAGGAGACAACATTGTGGATCGTTTTATTGATATTCAAAACGAACTTAGCGAGGGAGATCTTACTTTATGCCACGGGGATGTAAAATATGGAAACATATTATTCAAACCACAAGGAAATTGTTATGAGCCTTATTTTATTGATTGGCAATATGTAAGTATAGGTAAGGGAATCCAAGACGTGGTTTTCTTTATGATCGAAAGTTACGATCGTAATATTATAAAACTGTATAAAAATATATTAATTCAGTATTATTATACTGAATTATTAAGAAATGGTATAAAATACCCGTACGATATATTCAAGAAAGATTTATATAATGCTGCGTGCTTTACACCATTCTTTGTTGCAATATGGTTTGGATGTACACCTCGGGAAGACTTGATTGATATTAATTTTCCTTATTTTTATGTTCAAAAGTTATTTGCTTTTTTGGAAGATATTGGAAATTAAAAAAAAACTTTACAATAAGATATAGATGATTGATAATATAATACCATTAGGTGATAATTGTGCAATCTCGATTATTTTAAGAGAATTGGGACTTCGAAAGAAAAGCTATCCATTTGACTGGTGTAGTCACATCGGTCCCTTACCCACGTACTCAATTATCGAAATTAATATTTTATTTTTAATTCAATTACTACTTTCTGAAAATCCATCAATGATTGTTGATTCATTTTTAAATCATAAAGAAATTATTTTTCCTCATGAATTTGGATCACAAAAAGAAATTTATCAAAAATATTTAAGGAGAATGGAACGTTTGTATAAAGATGTGATTGAAAAAAAAGAAAATGTATTTATTATTTTGACCCGGGGATTTATTATAAATGAAGAAATAATTAGAGATTTACACACTTTGATAATGGATTATAATCCTAATAATAAAATATTAGTTATATCAGGTGTTTCCAATACATCATTAGAAAATTTGAATCTATCAAATTATTACTATAAATATATCTATTATGATATATCAAGCACATGGGATTATGAATTTAAATTTAGGTCGGAAGTAAGAAATTTTATGCAAAATTTTTTTCAAGATTTGTAAATATATATATGATGATAAACACAGATATAACGATAATTACTGCTCTATACAACATTAATAGAGAACGTTGGCAAAATAGCAGTAGATCTATGGATAAATATTTCATCAATTGTGAACATGTCTTGAATAAAAAAAATGCTATGGTCATTTATACTACTGAAGAATATAACGAAAGATGTAAACAAATACGGATGAAAACAGACCCAGATATGTCATATACAAAAATTATAAATATCCCCTTTGAAAATCTTTTTTATTTCGAGTTTATTGAAGTGATACGTCAGAATCAACTCAATAATATCAATAAAATAGATATTGGTGATCGTGTAAATCCAGAATTTTGTATCCCAGACTATATTATAGTCATAAATAATAAAATACATTTTTTAAAAATGATCTCTGAACAGAATCCTTTCCATTCAACAATATTCCAATGGGTCGATTTTGGTTTGCATCCAAATATGTACAAGCATGATTCTATCAATTTTTGTCCAGATTATTTTAATAAAATTTCTTATATTCCTAACAAAATACGTGTTTCAAGTTTCATTCATCCAGAAGAAATTACAAATGAAGATAAATTTTACAATAGTCATATTTCAACTACTGCTGCGACTCTGATAGCAGGAGACCAAGATTCAATATATGAATTATATGATATGTGGAACTATACATTTTTTTCTATGATGATGAATGGTTTTGTCAACCAAGAACAATATATTATATATCATTGCATGTGCTCAAAGCCAGAATTATTTCATTATTTGATATTACCAAATTGGGATAACTTGATTGATTCTTTTAAGGGTTAAAATTTAAAATATATATATATATCTATATATATACAATGAGATCAGTACTGATTCTAACTGGAAATATACGTACTTTTGAACAATGTAAAAACATGTTTATGGATATTATTGATAAATACAATTGCGATGTGTTTATTTGTACATCAAACTTTCAATATCAGTTACATCCTTATCAAAAACAAGCAAATAATTTTTATTTAGAAAAAGAATTAACAAATAATGAAATATATGAGAAATTACATGATTTATATGCAAATGAAATTATTATATTATCTGAAGATGATATAAATTTTCAGTATACAACATATACAGGTGATTACGACGATTATTTAAAAGAGCTAAAATATCAATTTTTCAGGAAAACTGTTTTATATGAACTGATTGAATCATATGAAATTATACAAAATATAAAATATGATTACATCATATCAACTCGTTTTGATATAATTATTAATAGGAACACATTACCCGATAAAGTTTTAGGAAATGATATTCATGTTTCAGGCTATCAATTCGAATATGTCGGAGATCATATATTTGTTGCAGGTAATATCGATGTATTAAAACAGGTTAATGATTATGCATTAAACTATTTAGTGGAAACTCCAGAAAACGATATTCATAAAATTCTTTATAAAGGTGCAAATTCTCTAAAATTTAATATAATATCATCTATACATTCTAATTTGAATAGAAATTACACTTTAATCTAAACATATTGAGTATCTATATATATACAATGAGATCAGTACTGATTCTAACTGGAAATATACGTACTTTTGAACAATGTAAAAACATGTTTATGGATATTATTGATAAATACAATTGCGATGTGTTTATTTGTACATCA
>Ga0209086_10000301_pt1 | contig 42809 bp, 62 predicted proteins | sample M_130207_XF_Meta_FD_187312 | JGI IMG/M metagenome (GOLD analysis project Ga0209086, IMG submission 187312) | Freshwater microbial communities from Lake Montjoie, Canada to study carbon cycling - M_130207_XF_MetaG (SPAdes) (version 2) | ecosystem: Environmental > Aquatic > Freshwater > Lake... | reverse complement strand
GACCTTGTGGTTATGAGCCACGTGAGCTACCTCTGCTCTATCCCGCGATATTAAATTAAATATACGATAACTTTTTCAAATTACCAAATATGTTTTTTTGGTGGAGATGAGGGGAATCGAACCCCTGTCTTACAAAGAACTAATAATATCAGCATTTCACACGTTTAGGATAAAGTTTAATCTTACAAACTTTCCAAAATAATAAGGGCTGTATGGTAATACAACTGGCCACCAACTGATTTTAGGTTTCAGTAAACTCATTTCACATTCTATTTAAAGTCCCATGATGTGTACGGGATTGGTTATGCTGCTACAGCGTAATCCATACCTACGAATGCCATAAGGTCATTGTAAGTCATTGTTGACTTTTCGTCTTTTGTTGTTTTGCAAGTATTTAAGGACATTCATGCTTTGTCCACGTGTGATACTACCATTTACATTGCAATCAATTCCATGGCATCCCCAATTTGTTATATCAAATATAAGATAAATATCCTGAATTACCAAATAAACTTATAAGTTGTTAGTAATCAATGAGTTATATATTACTATTCTGTGTAATCCCAATTTGTATCGGATGGTCTCCACTTTCCAAAATCCTCACATTTCCACACTTTTGTAGAATATCTAAAATAAGGTATTTGTGTAATATCTGCAGTTCTACTTGGTTGGTGAAATCTAGTCCTATTATTTGGTTGTGCACATAGTTGTCCATTTTCCAATTTAGATACATTATAACACTTATGTTCGTTTGGTGTTTCACTCCATCCACAATCTATTTCATTTGGGTCAGAATGTGATGTGTCAATTGTAAAAAGATAATCACCACTTACTACCGAATGGTCTTTCATTGTAGTATAGGTTTTAACACCCCTTAGAACCCTTTTTTCAATGACTGATATGTTATATGATAAACAATCCCAAAGTTGTAAGAAATCCAAAGGAAAGACCTTATCAGTCGTTTCTAATGGTCTCCAACGGAATGCATGGATAGGTAGTTTGTCATATACTGCTCCAAATGAATCAATATAGGTTTCAAATAATAATGCACGATTCACAATTGATTTAACGCTAACCCAATGTCCTTTTTCCCACTCACCATCACCCAAATAATTACCATTCTCATCTTTTTGAAAATCGTATAAAAATCTTTTATCTATTAAGACTTCAATTGGTGGTATGTTGGCTACTAAATAACTCATTAGAATTTTTTCTTTTTGAACATGTCTATTATTTTACTATTCAAAGTTTTTTTATAGTGTCCTGAATCCATTACTATAAATTCATTACCATTTCTATCAATGAATTGCCAATGTGCTTCATTCAATCCAAACCAATCGTCAATATGGTCTAACACTTGCATCGGTGTATAATTTGAACAACTATATAAATCAAATTGAAACATTGCCGGGTTTTCGTTATCCCATACATGAATTGATGCATGCGATGTTGCAAGTGTAACGGTTCCAGTTATTCCTTCATTACCGGGTTCCTTTACATAAACCGATGTGGGGCCTGCTACCACTTTCATTCCTACATTTTGTACTAATTGCGTAAACCATATGTTTAATGTTTTTTCTGTCTTTGGTGGGGTTTTTATATACCCTTTTACTAATAGGTGTAAGTGGTTTGGTACGAACATCTTTACTTAAATTTTAATCTTGTTAATCTTTCTATGTCCCCTCTTAATACTTTGTTGTTGTTTATACCATCTGGATTTGATAGGTCATTTTCAAATAAGAAAAACATCCATTCTTTTGTTTTTTTAATGTATATCACTTTCCAACATTGTTTAGGAACTGCAACTCTACCTATTCTTTTAATCTCACCTACATTGCCTGCCCATATACGAACTGAATCATATTTACTTGCCCATTCTCTTGTCAAAACTTCTAATGACTTCCAATCACCTGCGTTTAGTCTATGTGTTTGTGCCGACATATTACTCATATAGAAAGATTCAATTTGAACATCTGCAGTTTGACATTGGTTGGATGCTGCAGGAGACATATGGCCTCTATCATATCCACTACCTACATAGTCTGCTTTGATATCGGTTTCAATTATTGCTTGTGGGTCTGGTTGGAATGCATCTTTTCTTGGTAATGGATTTGGACAACTAACTTTTGCTTTAGTTTCCCACCACTCTACTATAACAGGATACTTTTTTGACTTACTGAAATGTGATGTGTAATTTGTATGTTTTAATACTAATACATCTTGTGAGAATAATGTAACACTAATAACCAATAGTGTAACTAACGATATTACTTTTTTCATCCTACTTTACTTTAAGGATAAATATAATATTTTTCAATTATAATACCATCCTAGAACCTATCTGGAAGTTACTTAAAAATACAGAATATGGTTTAGTATTACCACTTATTTTGTAGTTAAATGCAAAACCAAATCTCTTACTAAGTTTATAATCAAATGCTGTACCTAATAAGAATCCCATATGTCTATTTACAGTTGATTCACCCGTTACACTATTCCAACTTATAGGTGAAAACATTGTAAATACCTGTGGTGATATAGTTAGTTTTTTATTTATCGGATATGGTTTAGTCCAAAATACGATTGCAGATGTTGCCATATTATAATCAAATGAACTACTATCGTTTTTAAGGAATAGATTGATTACACCGACATTATAACCATATGTACCTTTTTTTGGTGTTGGTTTAATCCAAGTATAACCCATTAAGTTCATATAGTTTCCTCCTAAATATGCAACTGCCGTTCCGTATGAGTGTATTGCATCTAATTGTCCGTCTGCAGTCATTTTCATTTTTGTAATACCACCTGTCATTATAATAGAACTTAGGTCACTATTCACTATCAACCCTCCACTATAACTTATATCACCTGCTAACGATGATTTACTAAGTCCTAATGATATAGATGCTAAATACTGACCTGCACTTGCTTCTGCAACAGTTACATCTGATGCTAATAAAGTTGGATTTGTTACCTCTTGTTTTTTCTTTTTTTCTTCTTCTTTTTTCTTTTCTTCCTCCTTCTTTTTCTCTTCCTCTTTTTTAGCTTCTTCCTTTTTCTCCTCAGTCTTTTTTTCTTCTGATTTCTTTTCTTCGGTTTTAGCTTCCTCTTTCTTTTCTTCGGTTTTAGCTTCAGTTTTCTTTTCCTCTTGTTTTTGTTCTGCAGGTTTGTCCGATTTAGTTTCAGCAGGTTTTGCCTCCGCAGGTTTTGCTTCAGCAGGTTTTGCTTCCGTTGATGATGAACTACCACCTGATGATGACCCACTACCACTTGCAGGTGGTGGAGATGAACTACTACTTGCAGGTGGAGGTGGTGGAGGTGCTGCTGCTGGTGGAGGTGGTGGAGGTGCGGCAACTACGGGTGGAGGTGGTGGAGGTGCAATGTTTATTGGTGGTGGAGTTGATGCTGCTGCGGATGCTGCTGCTCCACTTGCGGCAGATGATGCAGCTCCACTTGCGGCACCACTTGCAGCAGATGATGCAGCTCCACTTGCTGCTCCACTTGCGGCACTTGCTGCAGCTTTTGCGGCAGCGTCCGATGCAGCTTTTGCGGCTGCGTCCGATGCAGCTTTTGCTGCGGCATCTGCGGCAGCTTTTGCGGCTGCATCTGCTGCGGCTCTTGCTGCGGCATCTGCGGCGGCTCTTGCGGCAGCTTCTTGTGCTAATCTAATTGCATCGTTTTGTGGACAAGGTGTTGCGAATACACTATTCACCCATGTTTGAAATGCACCACTACTGATATCTGTTAATGTTACAATTTTAGATTTACCTCTAATAACTGCAACTGTTGAGTTTTGTCCGAATGGAATTATAACCACATATACCTTTTGGTCACATGGGTCTATATAAGTTTGGGTAACAGTTTGCCCTTCTACTTTATATGCAGTTAGAGTTGTAACAATTAATAATAAAATAGTTACAAACCATTTCTTCATTACTTATTGTTCAGGCCGATTGAAATTTGAGAATACCCTCTAATTGGGTCTGTATCTACTTTTAATGTAACGAATTTGAAATCTCTTATTAGGCCGATTTTGTATGTGGTGAATGATGTGTTTGATTTTGGAAATGATATACCACCAATAGCATCTTTACCTTGCCATCTAATTATTTCATTACCAAATCCTATCATACCATGTATTGCAATTTTACCAATTCTTTTACCTGCACCAACATAGAAAGTTGACTCTTTTTTCCAATCTTCTTTACTAAGTGGAAAGTCAACATTATTTATTTGACCATATGGATAGTATTGGTTTTGGTCTATTGCATAAGTCATTACATAGTCCATAATAAAATATCCTCTCTTACCACCAATAGTTCCCCAATATGCTGCCTGTTTGTTTGTTGTATGTCCAAATCCAAAAGAGGTATAAACTCTTTCTTTTCTAATTGTATCTCTCTTACCACTTTCGTATATTCTAACTTCACTTCTTTGTCTCCATCCAAAATCATCATACCACATATACGGGAAAGGTTGATACCATCCCCAAGTTCCCCACATTAATCCGTATGGGTTTATTTGTGTTGCTCTCCATCTTCTTGTTAATGGTTGTCCTTCAAAGTTATCACCTGGTCTAATTGGTGCCGTTTGTGTTCTCCAACTACTCACATTATTTTGTTGTGGTATAGATGGTTGAACTCTTGTTTGAGTTGATTGTGATTGTTGAGATGTGTTTGTTCTCCAACTTGATACTTGTGAGAAAGATATCATTGGGATAACCAACAATAACATTAATAATTTTTTCATAATCTATTTGGTGAATACACCTTTTTTAATCATCTTGTCTAAAATATTTGCACATGCTATATCCAATGCTTTCTTTGTAGATATAGATATAGTTGATTGGTTAAACTTAATTGGGTCTATTGTTGCATCTGATAATAGAGTTAATTGTCTATTTGTCTTAGCTTCACCCAATCCACTTGCTGCTATAATTGTTCCGTTTTCTGCATTTGTGAAACGGACCTGTAAACCTAAACGAGTTACTAAGTTATCTTTAATACCATCCTTTAAGTTGATAGTTTCATCTTCACTAACGGAGTAATCATATACTTCAATTTCGACAAAGTAATGTGCTAACTTAATCTTACCTCTACCATCTAATTTGTTTTCGGAAATACCAGCTTGAGATGCCTGATATTGTTTTACCATTCTGTTTTTAATCTCAGTCTTATCTTCGGTAAATTCAAAACGATTAAGGTTGTCCAAATATTCTAATACGATATTTGCAACACCTAATCCAACTCTCTTTTCTTTTAGTTCAGGATACATTTCATATACCTCCTCACCAATACCACATTTTAGGATTTGAATGTTCTTTTTAGGCCCTTCATAATCCATATATTGAGAGATATCTCTTTTCTTTTCAAAATCCGCTTTGAAATCTTCTGTTTTAGTGCTTCCTATTGTTTGAGCAACACCCACAACACTGCTTAACAAACAAAAACTTAATAATACTAATAATTTTTTCATATATCTGTTTCATTTCTTATAAATATAAATGAAAACTTAATTTAGGTATATAATTTTCTGGTAATAACTTTTGATAACCGATAAATTCACAAAATTCTTCATCTGGTTTATATATCATAGAAAATGTATCCAAATTAATTAGTATTTGTCCTGTTGTGAAAATTTCATGTTCACTTTTTCTTCGATATGGATTTAAAAAATTGTTGGTAGTATATTGTTCCGATAATACATTCATAACATCATCTATTTTTTTTACTTTCTCCAATTCTCGTTGAGATATATCCAATCTATTGATTGATGATTTCTTTTTTATACCACTATTGTATCCTGCTCCTTTATGATATATTCCGTGATTAGTTCTTACTATTAATTCGGTTTTATCCAATTCTTTTATGATTGGTTCATGTTTTGTTGTTCCTTCATATACATACTTTTTTTCAGAATTAGCTACAATAGTAATTCCCTTTAAACCATTATGTAATGTATTTTTTGATTTGTAATTTGTTAAATAAGATAATGTATCATCTATATTTTTGATACTCAATGCATGTCTTATTTTTGCACCATCGTTTGATATTGTATTTTTTCTTTTTTTAACAATAACACCCTCCGTTTCATCTTGTGTAACCATCAAAGTTGCGTTTGTTATTCCAATACCAAATTCATTTAATCCTTCTGACCAATCCGTGCCCGTATCGTGTAAGTATAAAATTTCTACTTCATTTTTTATTTCGTGTACAATTCTAACAAATGCTTTATATTTTCTATCTCTATTTTTAACCAATATAGATTGATTCTCTAAATGTAGGGATGCAATTACACACATTTATTTATTTTTTATAAATTTTAATTTTTCCATCATTATCTACTAAAATAGCACTCATATTTTCAATCCAATCACCACTATTTAAATATCTTTTACCATTTATCATTCTATCTTCGGGTTGATGTATGTGGCCACAAATAACCCCATCACATCCTTTTTTACCTGCCATTTGTAATGCAGTTACTTCAAAATCATTTACATAATTAGTTGCAGCCTTTACACCATATTTAATTTTTTGTGAAATAGATTGATATGGAAGATTTCTCCACTTTCGGTAATGATTGTACCATCTATTAAGTGTAAGTGCAAAATCATACCCTATTGCCCCTATTTTAGACAACCATTTATACTTTGTAATAAACACATCAATCACATCTCCATGAAATATGTAATAACATTTTTGTATCCATGTATCATGTTCTATATATTCTGAATATCTTAAAGTGTAGTCTTCTCTGATTTCTATACCTCCAAAATGATTACCCATAAATTCATGTAAAAATTCATCATGATTTCCTCTTATCCAAATTATTTGAGTTGTGTTTGAAAGTTTTAATAATTTACTAATAACTTTTGTATGTTTCTTTTTCCATTTTGCACCTCTATTCAATGCCCACCCATCTATTATGTCTCCATTCAAAATAAGTAAATCAGTTGGATGTTGTTCTATAAATTCTATAAACTCTTCTGCTTTACTATCTTTTGTTCCCAAATGTAAGTCGGATACTACAATTGCTTTGTATTTCATTTTTTAAATAATTTTTTCCAAATTTTAGTATTTGGGTTTCCTAATTTCATTCCAATATATTTTCCTAAAACGCTACCAATAATATAAAAAATAACAATTCTAAAATTTCCTTTTAATAAATCATCAATTGCATAATATGTAGATGCTAATGCAACTAAATTTATCCAAACTGAATTCAATAATAAAGCTCCTATTTTATTTTGATATGTATACTTTATTTCCAATACTTTGAAAATATTATACATTGTTTGTGCCAATAACACAATTATTTCTTTATACATTAATTCCAATAATTATGTGATTGTTTAAAAAATTGTGAATTGTTTCTATTGAAGTAACATTTTACAGTTAACCAAGCCATATAAAAGAAACCTTTGTTCTTAAATCTTCTAGCAGATGTCCATACACCTTTTGTATTGTGTATTTTCATTACTTCTGTTTTTTGAGAAACCCAATAATCTTCTGCGAATAAATGTGTTTCATCGTATCCACCGGTTTTCCAATATGCTTCGGTTTTCCATAATTGAAATCCACCCACTGCAAATGGAGTTCCTATCCAATTACTTATTCTCTGTTGGATATCAAATAATCTAAATATCCAATTGAATCCTTTTTCCGTTTGAAATGGTACAGTCACTAAATCGGTATCATATGCCAAACATTCACCCAATACTGATTTATTCAATAACATGATATCTGCGTCTAAAAATAATATGTAAGGTGTAGTTACTAATTTACTGCCTTCTAATCTTGCCTTTGCAGGAAACCCACCTTGTATAATTTCTATATCCAATGAGTATTTAAAATCTCTTTGAACATAATATAAAAAATCTAAACTATCACCTTCATCGGAGTTATCTGCAATAATAACTTTAAGTCCTGCGGAACCCACTTGCTTTGCAATAAATGCAATACACTCATATATGTTATCTTTTTCATTTTTACAAGGTATTACTATTGTTAATAAGTTATCCATACACATAAATAAAAAACCCCCACCAATAGTGAGGGTTTCAATGTTAAGAAATTGTTATCCTAATTCTTCTTCTTTTTTAGGTTCTGTTTTTTTGCTAGTAAATTTATCCAAAGTATCTGCACCCATACCGATAGCAGTAATTACCATTACGGCATTTACTAATTCAGCTGCTGGTTTGAAATGGTCTTCGGTAAATGAATTAGCTAACATTGTCCCACAAAGGAATAATGAACCTATAAATGCGATTACTGGTTTTACGGAAATTGCACCTCTTTCGTCTTTGAAAATGTCAATTACCCATTCTTTAAATGTCATAGTTTTGTTTTTAAAATGTTTATAACTATGTAACCTATTTATCTTTTTTAATTTTTAATGCCTGTCTAATTAAAAACGATATTAGTCCTATAAAGAATACTACCGTTCCTATTTGATACCATATTACCATTTTGGTGCTTCTTCTTTGAACTCATCACCTTCTTTCTTTTTAGGTTTTGGAGCTGCAGTTGCAGGAGTTGCACTTTTTTCTTTAATGATTACAGTTTTACCACCTGCCGCTTGTTGTTGTGCAGGTATGTTGATGTTGATTGATTGAGGTTGAACTTGCTTATCACTCTCTTTTGGTTTTTGTAAATAGGACATTAAGAATGTACCACCACCCACTACTAATGTACTAACCGTACCGATAATAGTTTTTTTCAAACCAGTCATTGTACCATCATTATGTTTTTCGTTTTTAGCCATTGCAGCTTCTTCCGATGTCTTTGTTGTTTTTGTTGCCTTTGCCATAATTTATATTTTATTAAAATCCGTTATTCCTAATTGATTACCTTTGTTATCAAATAATGCAATTCTATATGCTGATGATGGTAATGCGGTTGTATATACTTTTAATACATTGTCACCTGCTTTCACATCACTTGTTGACTTTGATACTACTCTATTAGATATGTCAAAAATCTTAATAGTCACTGTTTGTGCTATTTCACTTTTAACATTCATAGATACTTGTGATGTTACAAATGGTGTTTCCAATTTGATACCACTCACACTATTGATTGCTAATTCCGATGGGATTTGGTTTATCAATACTACATCGTTTGTTTTTCTACAACTTAGCAATACCAATGTTAACAAAAATCCTAATCCTAAAATTTTATCTAATTTTCTCATTTTACTTTACTATTATTATTGTTTTTCCTACTTTACTTTTGTTTTCATCCTCCAATAACAGATATAAATATTTAACTGATAACGATTTAGTGTATATTTTCTTTTTATTTATTCCAATTTGTCCATTAAACCTTTCTCTTGTCAAAACTTGGTTGGTCGTGCTATCACCCATTGTTAGAGTATATACACCATTTTTTGTTAAATCAAATTGTATTTCTTGTCCGTTATCAATAGTGTTTTTGGCATTATTAAATACATTTGTTGTTACAACGGGTGTTATCACTACTGGTGCTACTTTTCTACATCCTACCAAAGTCAATACTAATATGAATAATATCTTTTTCATTAAAATTGAAAGTTTGTTCCTATCATAAATAGAATTGGGTTACTCTTTTTATATCCAACCGACTCACTTAATTTATCCCAAGTTGTGTTATATCTGATGTTAGTGTTTAATATAAATCTTTTGGTTATTTTCCAATCCATAGATGTGCCATAATATAAGTCTAAATTGAAATCATTCAAATATGCTAAATCCGATGCAGTACCATCTTTGAATACCTTGTAGATATCACTCATTGCAAATATTTGTGGTGATATGTTTACCCTTTTTGTTTTCAATGTATATGTGTACATCACCATACCTTTGTAATTTATTTGAGATGATGCTGGCATAATTGGATATATATTTTTTACCCAATTATAATTTTCATCTACTGTATATTTTCCTTCCCACTCACCTTCGTATGAATTCCAAAATGATTTTGATGCAATTACACTATAACCAAATGTTCCAAACTTTTTAGTCCTGAATACATCTATAAATGATAGTGTGATATCTTTTTGAAAATCAAAATCCGTTGAATAGAATGATTGTAATGTAGTAGTTCTGGTATCCGTATTTCTACTAAAACCATAACCTACACCATAGTATTTCCATATTGGATTTATTGATGATGCGAATGAGTGTCCCCATTTACCATTATTGGATGTCTTACTATATCCTAAATTTAAGGTAGTAGATACTTGCTTTCCAATTATACCTACTGAAAGGTTTGATGATGAAAGTACATCTTTTGAAAAATCAATATAAGACTCCAATATACCCAAATTATTCATATTACCACTTTCTCCAAATAATTCTTTTGGTGATAATTGCAATGTATCAGGTTTCGATGGAGTTTGAGAATATCCCCAAATTTGTACTGTGAGTATAAAAATAAGAGTAATTATAAACTTTTTCATTATGTTATAAGTTTAATAGTTTATTTTTCATTTCTTTGTAAAAAGCCAATTCAATATTCCACATCATAATACTATCTTTTTGTTTATTTTCACCATTACATAACCATTCTTCACTTGCAATATCACCTACTTGGTATGCCACTTCTATAAATTCTTCTTCTTCCGTATATTGCCAATTATTAGAAGGGTTAGGATGAATCCAACTAAAACACTTAACATTTACAATTTTATATTTTCCACTTTTAATGATAAAATTTTTCATTTCATCATATCCAAAATTAATTTCCATAATTTTTAGTTTATTTTTATTTTTAATGTTTTTCCATCTTTATTAACTGCGTCCGTTGAACCTATTGAAATTAAACCCAATATGTTATCTAATTTTGTGTTTGACGAAAATGAAATCTTATATGTTGTCATTTTATCCAAACTTGTACTACCATCACTTACCAAAGAACCCAAATTGATGTAATCACCCTTATCACTTGCGTAGTTAGTGGGTGAACCATTTGTAGTAAATTGTATTCCTTTGAACTTTAAGACCGAATTATCATAGTTTAATTGGAATTGTGTACCTACTACATTTTGTCCTAATGGGTCTAATGTAATATATGCATAAATACTATCTCCAATTACTTCCGTTAAGATTGATGCGTTAATTTCATTTGATACCGGTGTGCTCATTGTAGTTCTAACCGACATTGTAGTTATACCATTTGAAGGTGGTGTTGCTGAATGTGATAAGTTTACATCACCTTTCCAACTAACTGCCAAATCATAGTTATAACTTATTACATCATCTAATAAACTGAATGAGTATGTTTTTCCTTTATATGATGTAAATGAGTTCCATGTTGACTTACCTATTAAATTATAGATTGAGTCCGGCATTACTTTTATAGTATTGTCCAAAGTGTAATCAGTAACTAAATTACTTGTACCTGTTAGATTTTGTAATAATTTGAAACAATCAGCTTCATTGAAATATCCATCATCATTTACATCTGCGTTTATATACTGAATACCATACCCAAACTCATTACCACTTTGATTTCCAAATATACCACCATTTGCTAATTCCTTAAATGCTAAATAAACATCCGTTACAGTCACAATACTATTATAAAGAGTTTTCAATTGAGCACTATCGTATTCATTCAATTCCATTCTATGTTGTTTGTATGCACCTAATTGTGTAAATCCAAATTCCGCTTTTACTCCATAAAATCCATTTGCACTTCTTAAACTTGATGTATATGTTGAAGCTGCGTAATTAAATTGTGTTGGTGTATAAACATAATATTCAGCCCAACTATTTGGGTCATATGAATTAAATGTTACGGTACCATTCCATAAATCAAATAATTTTAATTTAGTTACATTACTCGGTGTTACATTTGTTCCTATAAATTCTCTTGCATCAACACCAACTCTATATCTACCATTTGATGCGTCATAATCATAAATTACACACCATTCAACTTGACCAGGAGATGTAGTTGCTTTATATGACATTGGTGCCGATACAAATTGATAACTCAAATCCCATCCACCCCAATCGGATGTTGTTATACCATTACGGGTTGATGCGGTATAATTATTCTTTCCTTCGACTACTTTAATATAAATTTCTTTTGTTTGTCCAATTGTTAAAACTCCAGCATGAACCGCCATAGCAGGAATGTAGGAGTCATTTGTGTAAATATCGGTTCCCCATCCGCCACCACTTGCACCAGTTACTGTCATTTTATATATCTTACCAATATCAGCAGTAGTGAATGATGTCATATCACTTACACCGGTTAAAGGTATTGCTACTGATGTGAATATTTGTGCCGTATCTATTTGATTTGAAAGATATACTTTACCCAATCCACTTAATGATTTATATCCATCTGCTGCAGTCCAATTAGATGTGTTATCGTTTCTTTTGAATATTTGTGCTGAGAATTTGCTCTTATCTATTACACTATTAAACTTAAATCCAAATAGTGCTTTTATAGTTTCTCCGTTTGAGTGAGCAACACTATTAGAATAAAATTCAGTAAAAGTTGCATCATCGGGATTAGACCAAGTTCCATATTCAATTACATAAGCACAAGTAAAAGTATTTGGTAAATCATTCCATTGAGTTCCGCCACCCCATTTAGTTACGGGGTAATCTTCGTTACCACTATTGTTTGGTTCTCCACCTGCCCAATTATTATATTGTCCTTGAACATTGCCTGCCGTTTGTCCGTTTGATGTTTTTATAAGAGTTCCCTTTTCAGGCCCTGCATCAATTATCCATCTACCTTCCGTTACTTCATCCGTTGCAGCAAACCAAATATTTGATTGTGGTACATTTGCAAGAATAAAAGCATCTTCATCAGCAGAAGTGATTGTTACCAAATATCCAGTTTGTCCTTTGAATGTTGTTGTTAGTGCAGCTGCTCTTGCAACTGTGTAATATGCTCCAGTTGTTACAGGTTTATAAAAGTGTCCATTAACTCCATTGTAATAATATCCCGTTGGATTAACAGTTGCGGCAACTGAAATATTAATATCTCCCGTTATTGTTCCTGTGTTTATCTTTAACGATGTCAATGCCGTATTGATACTAGCCATTGTGCCCGTTATTACCAAGCGTGTTTTATTACCACTTAAAGTAAATCCACTTGCTGCAGTTAAACCCGTTGTTGTATTAAGATAAAATGTTGTACCCGATGGAGGATTGACTAAACTGATTGAAGTTAATAAAGTAGATGTTGCACTAAATCCGGTTAATTCAAATCCACTAGCATCTTGTCCCGTTGTATTGACGGTAAATGATTTAGGGTCTGGTGCCGTTACTGACTGGCCAAACCCTATAAATGATATTAATAAGAATAAAAGTGTAACGATTTTCTTCATACTATTCAACTATTAAGTTAATCTTATTTCCGGCACCATCAACTGCGTCAGCTAAAACTGTATAGAATAAACCTGCAGTATTTGTTATAGTTTCTTTTGGAGTAAATGTTAGTTTATATGGAGTACCTATTTTAATTCTACCCACTTTTGTCTGGTCCATTGAACCAAATGTTAATCTACCATCTCCGTTTGTTGAAAAGTTAGTTACACCTGCTCCTGCATCAAATGAAATATTGTCAAAAGTTAATTTAGTATTGTCATATTGTAAGATTACCTCTAAACCCGCCAATCCTTCTTTTGTTAATGTACCTGTTAATACTACTTTACTATTTATCATTGTAGATGCCAAACTCAATTTAGCTTCCTCTATGGTTGGCGTGTATGACATTGATTGTACCCCAAATGATTTAATTGTCGATGTACCATCTTTAATTGAGTTTGCGTAAGTACCTGCTGCAATTCTACTTGCAATTTCAGTTGGAGAAGATGAATGTGACCAATCCAAGTCGCCACCCCATGCATAAACCATATCTACCGATTGATTTGCTGCGGTTACTTTTGTTTTATAAGTAGGAACTCCATCTAACCAACTTTGATTTAATAAACCACTAAACCATTTATATAATCCACTATTTGTACTTAATGGAATCCATGCACTATCTTTTACATTAGGAATACCCATTACATATGCAAACATATAGTATGAGTCACTTTCACTAAATGTACTTTTACTCTTTGTAATTTGTCCTATATTCTTTTCTAATACTGGTCTTGTGAAATAAGTTTTTGCACCTGTAATATCAGTTTGTGTAATACCTAAGAATGCTTTATATGCGTCCGATACTGTTATGATATTATCCATCCAAGCTTTTCCAGTTGCACCATACATCCATACTGCCAAACTATCACCTACTTTAACTTCCGTTGTAAATGTTGCTTCACCACTTGCATCCAATGATTTTATTGCAATACGTGTTACATTCCAATCAATAGTTCCATTGGATTGTATTGGAAATAATGCAACACTATGTGCAGTAATATCGTATCCTGTTGGAAATAAAACTCTTACTTTGAATTGAGATGTGTTACCCGTTACATTTGATAAGGACATTGTACCTGGGTCGGTTGTAATTGGAGTAATGTATGCACTTGTTGCATCAATTGAATATGATATATCTAATTTATGAATATCAGTATATGTACCCAAATCTTTAATTACATATTTTTGAGTTGCAATATCTCCGTTGATTGATGCATCTGTTCTTTGTACAGTCAATTGACCAACATTCCAATCTGCGTTAGTTGCATAACCCCAAGGACTTACACCATATTGTGAATATAAATCTTTAGCAGTTATACTATTTGCTGTACTTGCTGTAAATTTATAAGATGTCCAACCTGTGTAATATGTTTGTACCGATGTTCCTTGTGAGAATGTGGTTGAAACATATGCAAGTGCTTTATTGTTATATTGGTATCTCAACCAAAAATAACGAGGTGTAGTCGTACCTCTTGCAACTGTATACTTTACTGAAATTGTATCACCAACTTTTAATCCCGTTGTAGGGGTTACTGATTGGTTGATTGTTAATTGTGCATTTGACGCTATGGATATTACTAGTATTCCAAGTAGCGTTAATAGTTTTTTCATTTTATTTATTTAATAATTTTGTTATTAGTTTATCGGAAGCTTTTTTAAGTGCGTTACTCAATGATGTCTGATTAAATTTACCACCCTCATCTACTATAAGAGTTGACATTGAGATTTCTGATGATGATTCTTCAACCACTACTTCTTTCTCTTTCTTTCCGTCTTTGTATAATATTCCTTTTAAACGAATTACTACTTCTTGCTCACCTCTGTGAAATACTGAAATGTTGGATTTTGTAGTAAGAACATCTAAAAATATAATTTCAACTTTTAATCTTTGGGTTGCATCTTGTGATAGGTCTAAACCTCTTTCTTGCAAATATTCTTCTAAAATATTTTTAACACCAAACTCTAATTTTCTATTTCCGGCTAACTTGCCAATTTTAACTTTATTTTCTACACTTTCAACCCAGATATGGTCGTTAGCATTGTACCAAATGTTTTCAGGACTATTTTTAAATGTACCATCAATTCTCCATGAAATCCAATTTGAAATATCTCTTGTCATTTCAGTTTTACCTGAAAATTCCAAGTAAGACATGAATACACCGAATATAACGGCTAATATTGTCCATGTAATCGCTAAATATAAAAAGCCTAAAAACAGCTTTTCCCCTAAATTATTTGATAATTTTAATAATTTTGCCTTCATCTATGTTTGATTTTACTTTACAAACATAAATATAATGAAATGACAACAATCAGTATTTATTCTATATTATCTTTTCCAAATGTATTTAAAAAATGATGAAGTGGTGTCCAAAGACAATATACTCCAACTGCTTCTAAAAATGTTAATTTAGGTAACATCGGTATCAATTGTGTTAGATACGAAATTGCTAATCCTATAACACAAGTAACGATAATAACATTTAATGTAATTTTTAATTTTTCCATATAAGTAATATACGAAAATTATTTCAATACACCAAATTTATGTCAACAAATGATAATATTCTTTGAAATGTTTGATACGGTCAGGTAATCCAATTGTTCCACCATTTACTCTTTTAGTAATTTTTGTAACAGTATCGTCATTTGCACCACCATCAGCCATCTTATGTAAACCATTCTTATTAAAGAACCATGCTGCTGAAGCTAATGCGTATTTACTTGCTACTAAATCAGGGTTTGCAATACAATCTTCACCAATTGATTTAGTGAATGCAGTATAATTTTCTTTTCCTGTTAATTGAATAAATCCTCTACCATGAAACTTCCAACCTTCACCACTTGCTTCTGCTCCGTTACCCATTCTACCACCATATACTTTGTTGGCGATTTTTTCTGGTTTTCTTTCGTATGGAACTGCTGATTCTAATGTTGGGAAATATTTTTTGAATATTCCGTTTAATCCTTTAGCTGAATAGTTTAAGTTTTCTTGTGTTAATTTGAATCCACCACTTTCATGTCCACATTGTGCTAAGAAATGTGCTAATCTTAATGGAGTGTTGATTTCAAACTTAGATGCTACTTCTGGAATCATTGCTATAACACTATCAGGAATGTGTCCTTTTAATGTATCTAATTTTAATCCGGTTGTATTTGTTACAGGGGTTGGTTTTGGAGTTAAGACTTCTGCAGGAGTTACTGGAGCAACTGCTTCCGTAATACCCATAATCTTATTCCAAGTAGTATTTCCCACAATACCATCTGGAGTTAGACCATTCTTTAACTGAAATGCTTTTACTGCATCTTCGGTTTTAGGACCGTAGTTACCAATTGCTTCTAAACCTAATTTTGTTTGTAATTGTTTGACATTTTCGTTATTGTCACCTCTTTTTAACAACATAATAATTATTTTATAATAAATATAATTTTATTTTTGTTTTCTGTTTTTTATTAAATCTATATGACCATGTCCTGCAGCTGAAACTACCGTATATCCGTTATCTTCATATTTTTTCATTTTACGAATTAGGTTCTCATCTCTTGCATCATTAAACACATCGGATAATTCACCAACTTTGGTTTTTTTATCCCCATTATCTTGTGGATATGATAATCTATATAATGTGTGAATATCTCTTTTATTTGGTTTATCAAAGTTACTTATAGGAGGAAATCCAGCTTCTTTTGCTGATTGTTGTAAGAAATTTTTACCATCATCACTTAAATAATCTTCAGCCTTTAGTTTTTCATTTTGACCGACCATATTAGCCCAATTACCTGCCATTACAACATCATGTGGTAATCCTGTTTTCTTTTTCTGATAATCGTATAACATCGATTGGTCGTTATGAACATCCAATTCCTTACCATCCCAACTATCATTTGTAAAATTTGGATAATGTTTTTTAAGTTCGTTATGGATATACTCTTGCTCACTACCTTTAACATACTTATTATTTTCATCACCACCTTCACCTAAAAATACAATTTTAGAATCTTTTGGATACATTTTTTTAACATCATCTACTACTTGTTTGGCACCTTCGATGTTATCATGTTCTACACCAAAAATGGTTGAACCTTTTTTAGTTTGAATTGTTCCCATTTCTTCACCTTCGGAAGAAACTCTTTTGGATGGTTTAGTATCTACTTTTTTTTTTCTGGAGATTGTTGGGGTGCACCTTGTCCCGCTTTAGCTGCTTTCTTTTCAATACCAATATGGTCTGCGAATTCGTTTGAACGCTTTACTAATGGTTTAATTGGTTCATCAATAACTCTTACATTCATTGCAATTGGTTTATCAGGATTTTTAGCGTTATAAGCTACAATCGCTGCCCATCTATGATGTCCGTCTAATACATATCCATCATTGGAAACATATATAGGTGCGGTTAAATCTGGGTTTTGTGGATTTTCTTCAAGTCCTTTATACATTCCTGCAACTTTATCACCTACTAAATTCTTTTGAGTTGCTTTTAATCTATCTGGAGGGACGGCTTGTGGTTCGGATACTTTAATACCTTCTTTATTTAACATTTCCTTAAAAAATTCTTCAGTATCTACTTCACCATTTCTTGGGTCTCTTGGTAATTTATCTGCAGGAGAGCCTGGTCTTGCATCACCTTTGAATTGAGGCATATCGTTTCTATCTATACCTAAATTATCTTCACAATATATATTTGACCCTGGAATTGATACATCACAAAGATTAAAGAATTCTGGTTTTTCACCATTTGCTTTTGCCTTATCGGTCATTGCAACCAAATCATCTATTTTAGTTGCTACTTCTTGTCTTTCAATTGGTGTAGCTTGGTCTAATGTTTTTTTAGATGTATCAATGCCTGGCATTAAGTTTTTCAACTTCATATCATCTGCACCAGGTCTTTGTGGTTTTTCTTTTTCTACATTTTTTTCTGCAGAACTTTGAAAATCTTTACCACTTAATTTTCCTGGAGGAGGTGCTTCTCCTGGTTGAGGTTGTGTAGGTTGTGCTTTTGGTTTTTCTCCTGCTTTTGGTTTTTCTCCTGCTGCGGGTTGTGCCGTTGGTTGTTGAGGTTTTGCCTGTGGGTTAGCACCTGGTTTTGGTGTAGATGGTTCTTGTCCTACTTTTGGAATGACACCACCTGATTTTGCTTTAGTTTTTTCAATCTCATCAGGAGTTGCTTTATCGTGCTTATTCGGGTCCATTTGTTGTACAGTATATACATTACCCGTCTTTTTGTTTTTGACGATATCATCTTCCTTTAATAAAAAAGATTTATTTATTAATGATTTAAGCTTTATCATATTATCTACCTTGTCCTCTGTATCTTTTTGGTTTTGGGCTATGTTTGTTATAACTCTTTATACCAGAACCTGGGCCAGTCTTTCTTGTACCAAATGTTGTCTTATTGGAACTAGCTGCTTTTGATTTTGCCATTTTTGATTATTTTCCGATTTACTTTACTTACTTTTTTGTTGTCTTAGTTGCTTTTTTAACTTTGGTTTCAACTTCTGCTACGACTTCTTTAGCTTTTGCAGTTGCGTTTTTAACTTTAGTTACTTCCGTTTTAACTTTAGCTGCTACTTGAGGAACTTTAGTTTGAACTTCTGCTACAAATGAATCAACTTGACTTTCAATACCTTCTACTTTAGAGAAAAGGTTTTTGATAAATGTGAATAGTCCCATTTTGTTTTTGTTTTGTTTATGATTAAATATAAATATTAAATTTTTTTGGAAAATGTTTTAGTCTTCTCCATATAGTGAGAATCTCTTTACAGGTTTTTCTACTTCTTCCTGTCTAATGATTTCTACGGTTCCGTTTCTTGCTTCAATATAAAAGTTAGTATCACCATTTGTTTGATACCACGCTTCCAACGCATCGGTAAGAGATGGATAAATATCCTTTTGACTTCCGTCAGCAAATACCCATCTATCTCCTGGTGGAACTCTTTTAAGGATTAATTCCTTTTGTTCTTTGACTTCTATTTCCATATTAGAATACTTCAATAATATTGGTTTCTGATACTTTTACTACTTCGTATTCAAGCTTCACTGCTTCTTCTACGAATTTGTTTACTAACTTAGCTTCTGCTTCTGTGCAAGACAATGCGTCTACTAAATAATTTTCTTTTTGTTTTTTGATTTTACCTTTAGCATCTTCTACTTCGATTGCTACTTGTACTGAATAATACTTTGCCATAACTTTGTTTTTAATTGTTAATAAATAAATATACGAAATATTTTTGACATTACCAAAAAATCCCCCACTTTTTAGGGTGAGGGATTGTGAGTATATTTGACTGCGTAAATTTTAATTACTGCTTTTAGTCTCTTCTACTGAAGCCTGACGATAATCGGTTACCACTTTTTTCAAATCACCAATTAAGGTTCTTGCGTTTTTTTGTGATACTTTTGTTGTCTTGTTGTGTTCTTCTTCGAACTTATTAAACAATTCTTTCATTGTTTGAAATAGTTCTTCTTTTTTACTAGCCATAATTGCTGTTTTTTATTTGTTATTAAATTATCTTCCTCTTTTTTGACGAATTTCTAATTCTTTTAGATAGTGTGCTTTCCAATGATATTCAACCGAAATAGGGCCGTTCCTGAATTTCTTTAAGTCATATTTCCATATAGACTTTGATTCATCATCTTCAAATATGTATTCGAATTTTGTAGGTTTTTCGGTTTTACTTAAATTTTCTTTAGATGGTTTTGTAGACATAACTTATTAATTTTATCCACACTATAATGCGAAAGATTCTCCACACCCACATGTACGGGATGCATTGGGGTTTATAAACTGAAATCCTTTACCATTTAATCCATCTGAAAAATCTAATTCGGTTCCAAATAGATAAAGTAACGATTTCATATCTATTAATATTTTTACTCCATTATTTTCTGCAAGAGTGTCTCCTGTTTGTTGGTCGGTATCAAATGAAAGGTCGTATGACAATCCACTACATCCACCACCTTTAACTGCTACTCTAACAAAGGGAGTTTTGAACCCACTTTCTTCAATAAGTGAGTTTAGTTTTTTTGCTGCACCTTCTGATACTGTTACCATTATGCGTATTTTAGTCCGAAAAATTCGTAGTTCTTATGTACCGATGCTTCATCACCTGCTTTAATTGCCAAATCTTCATCTTCGTAAATAGCAGAAACAGGACATTCAGGAACACATGCTCCACAATTGATACAACTATCAGGATTGATATACATTTGTCCACCCGGAAATGCTGCTCTACCATCTCTTTCAATTTCACCACCTGACCCTTCTATATCGATAGGTCCGTGAATACAATCTACTGGACATGCACTTGCACACGCAGTATCCATACAATCAATACAACTATTTCCAATTATAAAACTCATACTTTATTTTTTATACATGCGACTCTTCAAAAATTATTTCCTCCAATCCGTTCTTTACTCTATAATCATTAATAGCCGATTTGATAGCATCTTCTGCTAAAACCGAACAGTGAATTTTAACCGGTGGTAGATTTAATTCTTCAACCAAATCCATGTTATCAATCGTAATAGCCTCATCCAATGTTTTACCTTTCAACCATTCAGTTGCTACCGAAGATGATGCAATTGCCGAACCACATCCAAAGGTTTTGAATTTTGCATCAACAATAATATTGTCTATTACTTCAATTTGTAATCTCATTACGTCACCACACTCAGGTGCTCCTACCAATCCAGTTCCTACATTTGGTTTACTTTTATCCAAAGTTCCCACATTTTTAGGATTAGAATAATGGTCTAATACCTTTTCCGAATATGCCATAATTTATTGTTTATCTATAAATATACGAAAAATATTTGAAATTACCAACTAATTTCCCAATCCTTAAATTCTGATGCTAAACAATCAATCTTGTAATCCTTTCTACCACCGACAACTTCTTGTATTTTATTCTTTGCAGTATTTCTAATACCATTCAAACCATGTGTCAATACTAATGCGGATGGGCCGGATTTTCCTGCTCTTACATTTGATTCATTATGCCAAATATGTAAGTTCATTTGTGATAGAACTACAATTGCTCTAATGGTTTCAGCCGTAACAGGCTCAGTTCCACTTTCAATACAAATTTGAATGTCATTTACGATGTCTGCAATTTCTTGTGCATACTCTTCTTTGTGTTCAGTAATGAATACTTCTTTTAATTGTGAAATACTTAATCTGTCAATTAACTCCGCCAATGTAGGGAGATACTTTCTTTCCTTACTCATTTGTTTCTATGTTTTGATTGTTTAATGATATTTCTTCAGCTTCTGTGATTTGTCCACCATTATCTGCGTACCAATTTTTTACATTACGTTCACCTACTAATAAGAAAAAGCAATTATAACATAATGCTCTAATATTGTCCAATTTTCTATTATTCAAATTTCCATCAAGAAAGTCAATTAACAATGGCATTTTACTATCCGTAATCCTTTCTTCACTAAACCCACAACTACTACAAATTTTTGGAATATAACCACTAGCAAATAATTTATTTTTGAACTTAAATAATGGATAGTGTAAATGTTTTCCATCAATTATATCATCTATATCATATTTTTTATTTTTAATATGTTTTGCCTTTTCAATACCAATACCATATGGATTTTTAAGGTCGTCAAACACACCATACATCTTTGCGTATTTCTTATATGTGTTGTAAGATACACCCAATGTTCTTGCGGCTTCAAATGCCGAACGAGATTTTTCTTGTGCTGCTTTGATTTGGGATTCCATTAAAGGTCTTGCACCTAATCCTCTTTTTGTAGTTCTACTGTTTTCTAAATTTGGGAAAAACCCTTCTACCTCTTTATTTTCATTTTCCATACTAATAACTATTTAATTATATTAATAAGTATATCAAATAATAATTTTCAGTAATTTTTTGAAAGTTTCATCTGGATTTTCTGATGTGTCCAAATCAACGTAAAATTCCATAGGTGGTTCGTAGTCTAATGCAAACTTATCTTCTCTACCTCTCATTTTTTTAGTGTGACAATATATCTCTTGTACTTTACATTGAGACTTAAATTCTTCTCTTAATTCTTTATAAGGACTTACTAATGAAATTACAACATCGTTTCCTGATGTGTCTAAAAACTTAGCTATATCAAATGCTTTACCGATGTTCTTATATCTGCCTTCTTTTGAATAGTCTGTGTTTGGGAATAATTCTCTTAATTGGTCTCCGTCAATATGAAATACGGATTTTCTCCAATTCTTTTTATCCGTTTGTAACCACATTTGTAACTTCTTCGCCAGAGTAGTTTTACCACTTCCGGGTTGACCTGTGAAAAGGTATATCATAACTATTTATTTTTTAATGCGAATTGTGCCGCTTTATATGCTGGTTTAGTTTTATCGTATCCTAATGCTGTTTTGATTTTGATTTTGTTACCTGTTTCTGGATTTTTAATAGTCTTGTCCAAATCTTTTTTTGGTAACAGAGATTTCAAACTCATGTCATTTTTTTTAGGTTCAACTTTTTTTGTCGTTTCCTTATCTTTTTGTGATTTCATATCGGATTGGTTTGGAGGTGCAGGTATATCGTGTTTGACATGACTAACCTTCATTTTGATATTAGGGTATTTTTCCTTAAGTTTATTTACTGCACTAATGTTTTTATGAGAATCATCTATAAAAAATACATCGTTATACCCCGCTTTAATTTTATCTTCAATCCAATCTGCTTTGTCTTGTGGGTTATTAGATGCCAATGCGACTACATATATACCTTCCAATCCAATATCTTGTAAATAATCCTTAACAGGTTTGTATGCACTTCTAGCAGTTAATATTACTACCTTTCTTTCACCTTCTGCAGTTACAACTGTTTTTAATAATTTAGTAACACCTTTAATTTCTTGTGGTTGTTTAACTTGTTCAAAATCTGAAAAATCGTAATTGTCTCCATCTTTTGGTTCGTATATTGCGTATTCTCCAGGAGTTAATTTTGATTTTTTTCCGTCTTTATTTGTAATGTATATGTGAGATTTTGTTTTAACTAATGTATCGTCAAAATCAAATATTCTTAATTTTTTGGTTTCTTCTTCTTGCAGTGGTGTAAATGCGTTTACCATTGGGTTTCCGTAAACTTTACCCAACTCAATATTACGACCATCTAACTTTGCAAATCGTTGGCCGAAAAAGAATTCTTTAAGTAAATTAACCATTTAATTGTTTCTTAGTCTTTGGTAGTGCTTTTTCTAACTTATCATTCTCTTTTGTAAGGAACTCAACTTTAACACCCAATGCTGCGACTTCTCTTGTAAGTTCCAACACCATATTACGAAGGTCATCTTTCTCTTTTGCTGCAGATTCTAATAATGCTTCTAATTTAGAGATACGGTCTTTACAATCGTGTCTGATAAACTCATCATCTCTATCTTTATTTAGTGCTCTCTTTTCGTAGTATCTCCAAGCTCCTGTTCCACCTAATACGGTTATTGCCGTAATTATTACTGAATACATGTTTTCCATTACTTTTCTCCTAATTTATGATAGCCTGTGTTAGCTTGGTTAATAAATTGCATTGCCTGTGAAATGTGGTCTTGAATCCATCCCGGTAAATCCATTTCTTTCTCTCCTACTTTACCTTTTAATTCAGTTGCGTTTCTAATAATATCATCCAATTGACCACCTGCCATAGATACTTCGTGGTCTTGTGTTTCAGGACCTTCGTTTAATTTACTTTTTAATAATTCAGTCATTTTATTATAGACCTGCTCTCCACCATCTTGTCCAAATCTATATGCTCCACCCAATTTTTCATAGATTTGAATCTTATGTTTCATTGGAAGTTTTTTTTCGTTCACTGCTTTCCAAATCTTAGGGTGTGTTATTTCAAATTTCATATTTTATTATTGTATATACGGATATAAATATATATTTTTAATATTAAAGTTTATTCAATTCATTATTAAAATTACTTTCTGCAATTTTTCTAAATTCATCTTTCCTATTAATCGATTTAATTACATCGTTATAGTAATTTCTATTTCTAAATGTGTAATCTTCACACACCACATAATTATTTAATTTAAATTGATATATTTCATTTCCTTTTTTTCTCAATATATCAATTGCCCACATTATAAAAGTATCTTCTACCCCATAGTGTCCAAATGATTCTGGAATACTTGTTAAATCTAATAAATTTTTAGATATACATGTAAACCATCCACCTGCAAATTTTGATGCCGGCTGTCCCAATACATTATTGTTTACCAATTTTATAGAAACATCATCATATAAACCACATTCCATATACGGGTCATTTGTTTTATGATAATTCAATGGTTTATCTAAATAATTTTCATTAACCAAACAATCCCAAGTATTATCCCATATTTTAACTATCTCAGGTGTTAATACATAATTTGAAATACCTTCTTCTTCAATTCCAACTATTGCATTTTCTAAATAAAATAATATTTGTTCATCAAATACAATATCACTATCTAACCATACAAAATGTGTAGCATCGATTATTTCTAAATGTGCATTTCTTCTAGATGAAACACATCCCAATATATCTTCTCTCATTTGGAATATTGGATTATCAGTCCAATTTGTTAATGGTTTTAATGATTCAAATTTATCAATAATAAATTGTTTATCTAATTTAGAACCATTCCAATCAGTTAAATAATTGGATATACCCAATGAAATACAAAATTGATAATTTCTTCCATCTATAAATTTAGATGCTCTTTTTAATGAAATCAATATTCTTTCTAAATCATCTATTTCATGTGGTAATATAAATGTTGTAAAAACTATTTTCATTTGTATAATTCTTTTATTTTGTTTTTAATATACGGGTCTCTATCGTATTGATGAACTATTGTAAACTCCTCACCTCTTTGGTTATAGAATCTATTGTTATCTTTATATATAGGTGTTGGTTCGGTTATTGATAATTTGTCTTTATTTACCCACACCGTTCCCAACTGAGTTACAAATCCTCTCTCTTGTTCAATAAACTCCACACTATATTTATAATGGTCTAATCTCAATAAAACATTAAATGCAGCTTGGTCGGATAATTGTTCTGGGTTTGCAGTTGTTTTACTCCATCTATAAATGTCAATAAATAAATCTCTGATTGCTTCTTTTTTACCAACAATTGTTCCTGCACAATAACTAATTTGTTCTTTCATTCCAAACTCCCACTCCATAGGAAATGTTGTTCCACTATTTACACATGCCCACGGGTCATCACTCAATTTAATACATTCACTAAATGCAAGTATATCTTTTCTCATCCATTTGTTTAACCATTCGGTTGGGTCTTTTTGAAATATCACATCTTTTACATCTGTCCAAATTATTACATCGGTTTGGTATTCTTGTAATAGGGCATACATATCTCTAAATCTTTGTATGATAATGTGTTCTTGTGTTTCCGATTGTGCTATTAACCAACCTTTCTTCGTAAGATATTCTATGACTTCATTTGACACATCATATACCAACATTAACTTTTCACCTTTGAATCCACTTTGTTCAATTGATTCAACATATGGTTTAATGTCTTGTACACTATATTTGGTTATACATCCTACTATTGTATATTTCATTATAATTGTTTTATTATTTCTATATCCTTTACATAATCTGCAATCTCATAATCTTTCCAATCGGTATAGTTTGGATATAAGTCAGGTCTTTCGTGATACCAAGTTTGAACCATTTGTGGATTTTGAACGACTTCATATCCACCTGCCATTATAACCAATTGTGCCAAACAATCCGACCAACCTATAAGTTTATTTTGACTTGCAATCATATCATAGTTTAGTTCCAATACAGGTCTAAATTTTTCCCAACTTATAATCCATTTTTTACAATCAATTATAAATCCACCACCTGCACCATATCCTTTATTACCAAATGGGTTTGTAGGTATGTTTGTATTTCCACCAATTTGTTTAATAACATCTAATAGAATTTCCGGCATTACATTTGTATTATATTCAAATCCTGCAATACCAAATTCATTATTTTTTATGATACTGATTGGTTTGAGAATAAAACTATCTTCTTCCAATATTATCATAAATTTAGAATCGGATTTTTTACATGCCCAATATATGTTATCACACCAAAGTAATGCGTTATCTATCGGCCAACATTCCCTACCAATATTATGTTGTTGATGATTTCCTGGATATCCTATTTGAAATGGATTCTTTGAACATTCTGCATTATATTTTTTTGCAACCCTTTTATAGTTTTCAAAATCACCATTATCATCTACTTTAATGAATATATCACCATCTGGATAGAACTCTCTAAACTTACGGAATACATGGTCTGCTGCTTCCCAATTCTTATAACCCCATAAATATGCATTCAACCATTTATTCATATCTTGTTAATTTATATATTGGATTATCATCACTTCTATAAAATTCATCACATACCCATTTAACATTATCTTTACCAACCAATTCACACATTGGTAAATACATATTATGCATCGCTACTCCAACACCATCGTGTGGGTCACTCTCCATTCTAATAATGGCATCAATGAACTTTGATATCATTGAATGTGGGAATACATAAAATGTATCCGATACAATTGGCAAATGTGTAAATTCGGGTTCTCTAAATAAAAAATTAAATTTATCAAATTCAAAATTATATTTTTCAAATGGATTAAAATTAAATGATATATCAAATCTGGTTGAAATAATTAAATCCAATTCTTCATTTTCTAATTCATACAAACTATTAATATAGGTTGCTGATATTGTTTTCATACCATTTTCCAACTTATCACCGCCACCAAATTTATTATAGTTTGGGTCTAAAAATGTTGATTTTGTTGGATTGTATGTTTTTATAATATCTTCTTTTTTTGTAGAGTCATATGTAAATAAATAAAAATGTATTTCATGTCCTTCTTGTTTTAATGGGTTGATAATGTTATTCATAAATCCTTCCAAAGCATCTTCATAATTTCGATATCTTCCAATAGTACCATCGTTATATGAAACTCCTACTAAATTAATTCCTATTTTCATATTATATTATTTTAATTTGTGGAAATAATATAATAAATTTACCAACGTATCCATCATTTCTTAAACTTTCAATAATAACATCTTTGAAATTATGTGCTAATATTAGTATGTAATCAACTTTGTTTTCGTTTATATATGTTCTATCTTTGATTTGAATGCCTGTGCCTGGAATAAACTTTCCTTGTTTTAGGTCAGTATCATCAATTACGACATCTAAAATTGCATCATCAATTTTTGCACTATTAAGGAATATACATCCTTTTGCCGCTGCTCCAAATCCTATAATATTAGACCCATCAGCTTTTAACATTCGTAAAAACCCATTACAATCAGAAATATGTTCTTCAATTACTTCACCCCAATCTTCATAGTATTTTTGGTCTATTGATTGTTCTTCATCTATAAGTTTTTGTACACCATCACAAACATACCAATCTCCTTTTTTAGAAATCAATAATCTCAATGTTCCACCATGAATTGGATATCTAACTGCTTTTATTATTTCTAAACCAAACTTGTCAAATAATTGTTTAAGTGGTTCTACTAAATAAAAGTAAACATGCTCATGGTATATTTGGTCAAATTGTAAAGTTTGCATATTTGTTTTCCAATAAGGAAATTCCAAACACCAAATGCCCTTATCATCCAAACTCATTGATATTGCTTCTGTGAAATCTGCAATAGGTGGAGTATGTTGAAATACATTGGTTGAAGTTATTAACTTAAATTTTTTATTTAATGTCTCTGCGGTTTCTACTCCCCAAAATTTATTTATTGCAGGTATTCCTCTTTCTCTACTTAAATCGGTAATATTGGTTGACGCATCAATATTTAATACATCCAAATATGGTTTCTTTTCTAAAAATGATTTAAGTAAAGTTCCATCATTACCACCAATATCCAATATCTTATCACCTTCTTTCAAATCTAAATAAGTGTCAACAAACCAAAACATTTCTTTACAATGGTCTGCATATGCTTTTACAACACCCGATTTATATGAGTATTGTGAAAACATTAAATTAGGGTCTATATTTTCAGTAAGACATGATAGTTTGCTTTTAGTAAAATACTGAACTGCTAACGGATATTTTTTACAATCTAAAGATTCTTCTCTGGTATCTAATAAATTATTTACCAATGGCATTTCACCTAAATCAATGTATGTAAATCTTTCCGAATCATTTGTGATTGGACAATTTATAACTTGTGTAACTTCTTTCATTTATTTATAATCGTTTATATAATCCGAACAAATTCCAATACAAGTATCCAAATCATCATTGTAAATTTCAGGCATAACCGCAATACTACCTTTAATCGGTTGTTTACCAGGATATGCCCAAATTACATTCATTGATGTAAGTGTTAGAGTATCTTCTTGATGCCAAAAATAATTAAATCCACCAATCATATTAAACCACTCCATTGCTTCTACATTTTTACAATGTATCCATAATTTTTCATATCTCTCATTGAACCAATTTTGTGTTACACCATATTGTGGTTTATCGTGTCCTAAAAATATAATACCTTCAATCATCCACACATCTATTTCGACATCAAATCCATCTGATATTGCTTTATCAATATACATTGGTTCGTTTTCATATGATTCAAACTTTCCGTTTGTATTTCCTCTATGTGATATTAGTACCATAATTTATTTTCTCTTAATAGGTCAAATTTTAAGTCAGGATGTTTTACAACTAAATCGTATAATCCTTTCCTATCAATCATTCTTGTAAAATTCTTTTCTTGGAAATATATTCTACCCAATTTAACCGCATCTTCTATCAAATTATCAAATGCATCATAATGAGTTTTTCTATATAAATCAGAATTACTTACATATAAATTATCATCACAGATTTCAGAACCACCCCAATGCCATGCCGATACATTTATTTTGTTTGGGTCTACATTTTCTAAATTACAATATCCACCTAAATCATATCTACCTCTAATAACATAATCATAATCACCTTCTACCAATTCACACACCTTTTGCCAACCATGCATCATTGGAAATCCTCTAAAATTTCCTGCAACATCATATGGCTTTGTAGGTCTAGATAAAGATTCATCTGCTTCCAATCCATTTACATAATCTGCAAAACTAAATGGGTTTTCTGAAATGTATTTTTTAGGACTGTATAATGATAATATTTTTTCATATTCCTCATCTTCCCAGAAATGTAAATAGACATCTGCATTATATTTTTCAATTATTTGTTTCCAAAATTGATTATAACCTTCTTCTACTTTTCTAGGTAATCCTGATATTGCAATTGCTACTTTCATTATTTATGGTTCTCCAAATAATAATTCAAATCTTCCGGTGTTCCTAATCCCCACATTTTTTCAATGTTAAATGTTTTGATTTTTTTACCATCTCCAATTGCTTCATTGAAAGTTGGACAAGTATAAAACTCATTATTGGTTCTGATATTCTTTTCAATCATTTGTTCTGCGTATTTTACATAGTCCGAACCTTTAGCCCAATAGTAAACACCAACAGTTGCGATATCTGAAATCGGATTCTTCTCTGCTACTTCCGTTACATAACCATATTCATCTACTTTAGCGAATGACCATTTAGGGTGTGTTGCTTTGAATGTTAAAATACCACCATCTACTTTTTGTTCAATCATCTTATACATAAACTCATTACTATCCCACTCTACAAATTGGTCAGAGTTTGCCATAACTAATGGTTGGTCGTTGTCGATATATTCTTTTGCTAATAAAGTAGTACATGCTGCACCTTCGGTAATACCATCAACTTCAACAATCTTACAACCTGGTGTAATTAAGTTAAGTAATGTGTCTAAATTATATTTTGCTCTATGCTCTTTTTGAACTACATAGATGTATGTTGCTTCTATATTAAGATTGTCAACTACAACCTGTATCATTGGTTTTCCCTGTACATCAATTAGTGGTTTTGGGAATGTGTAACCTGCTTGTTGAAATCTACTTCCGGCTCCTGCCATTGGGATAAGTACATTCATTTTACCACCCTGCCATTTTGGTATATTCATAGTGTTTTGTGTTTCATCTAATTTACTAATAATTTTTGATATTACCAAATCTTTTGGAGAATCTACTCTTAATACATTTGCTCTACTTCTACTTGCTGCCAAAAGTCCGTGTGGTGAGTCCTCTACGATTAAAGTTTCCTCAGGTAATACACCCATCATACTCATAGACTTCCAATACATTTCAGGATGTGGTTTAGAGTTCTTTACATCCTCATTAGAGATGATTAAATCCATATACTCAATTATACCTATCTTAGCTAACATAACCAACACAGACCTTCTAATTGAGTTTGAAGCACATGCTAACTTATAACCTCTATCTCTTAATTCCTTAAACAATTCAATCTTTTCTAAATCAGGTTGTAATTGTGAAATAGCTTCTATCGTTAGGTGTTGCTTTCTATACCAAATATCATCATAGAATTCTGGGTGCAATCCTTTATTTTTTGTAAGTAGTTCTAATTTTTGAGTTGTCTTTAATCCATCATATATTGAAAGATGTTCAGCTTCAGTAATTACATACTTCTCATCAATTTCTTTTAGAGCTTGATTTAATGTATCGTAGTGTATTTGTTTTGCTTCGACTAGTACACCATCTAAGTCAAAGATAATTAATTTTGTCATTATTTTCCGTATTTTTGCCAATCATTATGTTTGAATAACCCTTCACCATGTGCAACACCAAATTCTTGTTCGGCCCACCATTTACTAATATTACCTTCCAATGCAATTCCATCTCCTGCAAATTGTCTAACTGTTTCTAAATAAAAATCTTTCTTATACATTGTTGGATTATTAGTCCAATTACCCCAACGAGATGTGGTTGTAAAATACTGCCCTAATTTTTGTATTTTATCTGGAAATTCAACGGATGGGTCTAACCAATGTAGTGAATCCAATAAGTGTGGTGAGGTACAACCAATCTCATTATCATAATAAGTTAATTCACTACCTTGATGTCTAAATGAAAAATGTGGATTTCCTGGTTGTTCTCTATGTCTATATCTAACAGCATTCATACCACATCCATCTAATAACTTAATACCATCTTGCAATCTCTTATATGTTATTTCTCCGTTCTCTATTAAATTCCAATCATGTTCCAATACTAAAACATTATCAGTTTGTGCATTTTCTGTTAAACGAATAAATGCTTGACCTATTCCGATATTCTTTTGTAAACCTATGAAATCTAATCCAAAGTGTCTTGCAATCTCTATATCCTGTGGAGTTACTTCCTGAAATAAAATGGTCACATCATTTCCCATATCGAATAAACCATTTTCGTAATATGTAGTTAACGTATCTACTAATACTTGTCCACTATGCCAGGATAATATTCCTATGCTGATTGGTAATTTTTCCATAACTTATATTTTTCTATTAATTTATCAACTCTTTGTATTTGTGTATGATTTGCTATAACTTTTGCCATTCCGTTATACGCAATTCTTTCTCTTTCTTCTTCATTTTCATTGTAGTAATTCATTTTTTCAATACAATCAAACATTTCATCATAATACACAATATCTTCACCATCTATAAACATATCTCTCAATCCTGTTTCTGGTGGTAAGTTATCGGTTAAAACCATTTTACCACAGGCCATTGCTTCAAATATTCTACGAGTAATTTCTTTCCATCTACTATTTTGAATAACCATTAAACCTTTATTCAAAAATTTAGTATGTTCTTCTGCGTTCATTCCATTTTGATTTCCAATTGCTCCTTCTGCCCAATGTGTAAGATAATCTAAAAATTCAGAACCACCTCTACCTCTACTTGTTACACCCACATATTCAGGTTCTAAATTCATAGGAAACTGAACTGCGGTGTCTGCCCAATGTGGAACCCAGTCTGCATTTATACCACATATTTTATATTCTTCGGCTGATACTTTGTCAGGTGTAATTGTGTAATGAAACCGATTTGCTTTTGGATAATTCCTTTCAAAGTTTTGTGGGTCATCTCCACTTTCCTGAATCCAAAATGAATTTGGTTTTAAGTTCTTATCCAACCATTTAGAATCAAATCTACCCCAATCCATAAACAATACAACATCGGTTGGTGTATCTTGTTGAATCCACAATTGTAATGCGGAATCATCACCATTTGGTATTGGAACTATTTCAGTTTCCCAACCTCTTTCTTTGAATTCATTTAACAATGATAGTGGTGTTGACCATGTTTCGTTTGGTTTGCAATCGTATATAAATGTTATTTTATTTTGCATATTCTTCTCTTTTGAATAAAATTTCATAATGATTTTCACCTTCTCTATTATATGATGAATATGGTTTCCAATCTTTCCCCATTTGAATAAACGAATGTTCTGCAGCAAATCTATTATTTCTTTTTACACCATCTAAATTTATTGTTTTAGCGTATGATGCTTTCATCCACCAAAAATTACCAGAATATATTTTCCAGGGGCCGGCTTGGCCATATAATGTACCATATGTATTATATTCGGTTTTATTAAAAATATTAAATACGTTTTTATTCAATTCTATATTGAAATAATTCATAAGATGTTTCCAACTTATTATATTTTCATATTGTGAATCATTTTGTTTTGATGCACCTTTTGTATGGATATATAAAATATAATCGGAGTCATCAAATTTTTCTTTGTCATTAAAAATTAAATCCAATGTAACAAATTCATTACCGCCTGACCTGATATCACGTACTTTTGTTTTATCTAATACTTTTAGTATTTCCGATGTTGGTTTATTATCACCCGCAATAGAAATTCCAATATTTAGTGTGTAAGGAAAATCAAAATGTTTTTCTATTAAAGAAAGTTGTTCATCTATTATGGATTCAACACCATCGATTGCATATATGTGATAATATATGTGTACCATTATAAAGTATCGTAGTAGTTATTTTGTCTTTCTTGTCTTTCAATTGTTTTTGGATGTCTAATACAATATATTTCGTCTGCTGGAAAATTTGTATATGATTCAAATCCCATAATTCTTTCATGTACTTTACCACTCCATCCAATTTTGCCAGAGTTTTTGTAGATACGAGTTTGAACATCTGGAAAATTTACCCAACCTTTTTCATTTACATTCCAGCCCCATTTTTTAATATGTGTGTCGGTTAATCCTTCTACTGTATTGATTCTAGGAACAACAATCATATCTTTATCAGTATTACTATCTAATAATGCTTCCATATTTACAATCAAGTCCGGTGTTAAATACTCATCTGCATCTAACTGAAATATCCACTCACCTTTACATTGTGAGTTTAATAAATTTTTCCATTGTGCAAAGTCATTATTAAATTCTGATTCTATAAGTGTGATGTAGTCTGCGTTTGCTTGCAATTCCAAATACTCTATTAATTCAATTGGTGCTTTTGGTGTATCTAATAGAACTACTATTTCCGAATTTTCTTCTTTGTAGTTTAATAATTGACTTACTAATCTAATTGTTTCTTTGACTTCATTACAAGCCGTTATTGCGTAACTTAATTTCATTAAAATATTTTTTCGTCAGTTGAATTTGTATAACTCCATGCACTCCCACTCGGATATCCATATGTAGTTGATGTTGTTCCAAATCCAAATGGTGGATTACCAATTGTAATTGAACCACCTCCTGGTGTTGTTGTAATTGTTGTTCCCGTTGGTGTTTCTGGACCTCTTGTTCCATATGGGTTAGGCATTGGGACATCTATTGCATCACTATATCTATTTTTTCTAAATGTATTATGGTCGTTTAATAAACCACCCATGGGGATTGTATTGTCATCTACTTCTGATAACTTTTGTTTTAAGTAATCCCATTGTTTTGGAGTAATGTTAAATTCATGTACTCCTTCCGTAAATCCTTTTAACCAAAGGACGAATTCTTTTGATGTCATAACTATTTATTTTGTTTTTGAGATTTTTCATCTATTCCGGTTACTGTTTTGGATTTTGGTGTCATTTCATTCACATCCATATTCAATTCAAATACAGTATCTAATCCGCTTAATTTATATGTTCTATACGAATCTCTACTTACAACTGGTATTTTTTTTACATATTTGTCAAAAAAAGTAGAACTTTTACCTTTCATTTGTATAAGTTCCGTATCCTCATTTACCATTTTAGAAAAAAATCTTTTTATTATTTGAGGATTTACAGTTGTTACTTTTACAGCATGAACTATATCTTTCGATTTAGAAACATATAAAGTGTATATAATTGGGGTTTCTCCCGCACTATATGTTTTACTATTTCCGTCAACATATGTATATTCTTTTACAATATAAAAAGTTCCACTTTTCATGCTAGATGCGGCTATTTTTGTCCTATCATCTATATATTTTTTATATGTTAAAAAATAATTTCTTATCACTTATTTAACATTTTTAACTTTGGTAATTGTAATTGTTGGAACTTGGGTTGCATTTTAGTATAAATACCATACTGATTTAAAATAACATCAAATAATTTAGTCATTTTTTCTAAACTAAAATTTTGTTTGTTTTGTTTACCTAACTGAAATGATTCAGTTTTATACTTGTTATAATTCTTATAAACATCTTTTATAGATACTAAAGCTTTTGAAATATTTACATTAAACCATTGTGATTCTTTTAATAAAAACTGGTCGGCTGCTGATTCGTGTACAGGTTTTAATTCACCTTCTAATAATACTGCACCTTGTTTTAAGAAATCAATGTGGCCACTCCAATTAGATACAATTACAGGTTTACCTGTTAAACTGAATTCTAATAGGGGTCTACCAAATCCTTCACCTTTTGTAAAGTTTAGCATTACTTTTACTTTTGGATGTTCATATAATCCATTCATTTCGGATGAAGTTAAGTCACCATGTAAAAGATAAATTGGAACCGATTTATAGTCTTTCCCTAATACTTCTTTAATTTTTTTAATAGTAGTTTCTCTATCCATCACACTAAATCCTGCTGAACTGGTTTTAAGAACTAATGCTGGTTTAACCTTTTCGTTTTTGAATGCCATTGCGAATGTTTTAATCATCATTCCCACATTCTTTCTATCTTCACCCAAATCACCTCTTAACCAATGCCCTACAAATAAGAATGCAAAATCTTCTTTGATTGCATCCAATTCCGTAATATGTGCAACATGGTCGGTTCCAAAATCTTCTTCATCAAACCCTTCAAATAAAATTTCTACTGGTTTTTCAATTCTATGTTGTTTGATAATTTGTTTTGTATTGTTGTCGGCCTCATTATAAACACTATCTACTAAACTCTTTTTTGAATGTTCAGATGGTACTATAATTAAATCCATTCTATTACAACCATGTACCCAATCTAATGGAGAATGTGTTGTTTCAATTGCCGCAGTAATACCAATATTATAATGTCCTACTGGTTGAAATTCATTTGGTACAGTAACCTGAATGTATATGTCCGGCTTTTGTTCAACGCGAGGAATAATGTTATCTACTACCCACTTATGAAATGGTTTATCATAATTAAGTGCATCCATTGGAGTATTGCCCCAACGAGTACTGATTATTTTAATTTCAAATTTATCTAATTTATAAAGAGAATGTAATAAATCTCTCGCGTGGTCACCATACCCACTTCTTGTTGCTACTGGTGCTTGAAATACTAATGTTGGTTTCATACTATAACTCTATTAACTTAAATTTTTGTTTTGGTTTCCAATTTTCAAATGCTCCTTCCATACCATCAACCAATGTTTTACACATTGCTTCTCTACTTAATAATCCTTCACCCATAAAATGTTTTCTACCTTTTAATGCAGCTTTATCTCTATCTTCTTTTGGCATTTTGTACCAATCCATAATTAAAGGAGTAATATCTTCAAAATCAACTCTATCATCAAAGATATATGGAGTAGGAACTGAACCAGTAGATGAACGAACTGGCCAAATTGGTGTAACCCAATCTCCCCAAACTACACCTGCTTTTTTATGTCTATCATGTAAAGAACCAATCTCAACATAATCTTCTGCTGTTAATAATTTACCCGTGCCTTTATCTCTAAATCCACATTGGTCTTGCAAACCACCCGTAACTGTTACTATGATTGGTGTTCCTGCCATTACTGATTCTGCAGTTGCTAAACCAAATCCTTCGTTAGATGCAACATTAATTGTCACATCACCCATATTATAAAGATAGTTTAATTGTTCTTCGGAATATCTATTTGGTGCAAATACTACATTTGTTTCAGGTGAACAACATTCTGCAATTGTTCTTGGTAAATCTGTTCCATGTTCTTCGACAGGTTGAGTATGCATTAATAAACACACTTTACTTCTTTCTTCCGGTCTTAATGCTTCGACAAATTTGTCAAATGCTAAAATAACATCAATTGGTTGTTTTCTACGAATGTTTCTATTATTCCAATAAAGAACAAATTCATATTCTTTATCACCAAATATTTCTTTTTTGAATTCTTGTGGAACTTCAATTGGTTTGTATAAATCCGAATTGATACCATGTGGTACATAACTTACTTGCCAATCTGCAGGTTTAGTCCAATGTTTCTCTTTATCCCATCCCCATACTCTACGGGTAATACCATATGTTTGTTTTGAAATACATCCAATCCAATCACAACTTTCATAATAATCTCTATTGTATTTTGGGTCTGGTAAATCATCCCAAATATGATAAAAGAAAAGGGGTACTGATTGGCGAACTTCGTGCTCCATCTCATACAACCAAATCCAATATCTTGGGTCGGTAAAGTGTAAAATAGCATCAGGTTTTTCTGTCATCAATAATTGGCGAATTACATCAGCATTACCATACCCGTCAAATGGATAGATTTTAACGTTTGCATCTTTTACACCAGTTTGTTCTCTAACACTATCGTTTAGGTCTAATACCTTTCCGGCTTCTGGATGTTTGATTGCAGCTCCTAATTGCACCCAATCATATTTGTCAACAGTTCCCATAACTAATTGTTTGGAAACATTAGCAATACCACTTGCCATTCGTAAATCATCCGATAATAACAGAATTTTCTTTTTTGCCATAACTTTTAAAATATATATTGTTTAATTTAAATTTTTTAATCCTCTATCACACAATCCCCTATGAAAAAACTCACACCATTCACATAGTTTAGTTGCGTTCTTTGGATAGTCTACATCGGTTCTATAATTACCATCTTTGTCAAATACACTCTCTACAAAGTCCGTAAAACCTTTCCAGGCTTTGTTTACTGACACCTTACCATTTGCAGGTATATGCTTACTCATTCTATGTGTTGGAATATCCTCTCTTACTTCTACCTTTCTTTTCAAAATGATAAACTCAACATCAATTACATCTTCGGAAATACTTAGTAATTCAGCGTAGAATTTTTTGTATAATAAGATTTGTGCACTTTTAACTGGGTCCGATTTTTGATACTTACTCCAACCTCTTGTAGAAGTTTTAAAGTCAATAATTCTGTATCTACCATTGAAGGTATCTCTAATAACCAAATCAATGAATCCCATAAAGTTTACATTCTCTGAAATCTTTGTGTTTATAGGTTGTTCAATTGCTACCAACTCATCGTGTTTTAACGAAAAGAATTTGTTAAAGTTTTTGGGTTTTTGAAACCAATCTAATAAGACATTTCCATCTTCTAAAAACTCTACCATTTCTTCTTTGGTGCATATTGTAGTATTGCCTATTTCCCCTTCGGTTTCTTTAAGAAATGCATCTCTCATTCTTTCTTTTAAATACTCTTGTAAATCAATCATTTTGTCAGCTTGTGACTTTGATATTCTTAAACATTTCTCCAAATAGTTTTGAAGTGTCTCATGCATTGCAGTTCCAAAGATTGAATGAATGTTAGATGATGACTCACCTAACTTATCTATGTATGCTAATTTGTATTGTTGTGGACAATTATGCCACATACTATATTGTGAAAATGATACTCTTGCCATAATAACTCTAATATAAGACAAATAATTGGATTTACCAAATTATATCTTAAGTTTTAGTTTAGTTATTTGCTTTTTATCTATACCATATTTTTCACAAACATATTTCATATATTCTCTACCTTCTCTTGTTGAATAAAGAACTTCTAAATAGTCAATTGCTTGATTTTCTGAACAATCGTATTCTTTCTTTATAAGGTCTACTATGAATTGTTCGTATTTATCTTCGGATTTTCCTTTTATATATTTCAAAAAGTATTTACCTTTTGGAATAACATCAATATACAACTTATACATTTCTTTTGGTTGTAATGTTTGTGTTAAGGGCAATAGAGATGCTACCAACTCAACCCATTCAGGTTTCATTGATAAAAATCTATTAATCATAAAATTACTCCAAGTCTTAACATCTTCATCAGATAGTTTGTCAAAATACTTTGGGTCTTGTATGGTAGTTATTGCATTAATGTGGTCAAATAACTTTTGTGCCATTATTCTATGATTTTGGTTTCTTGTAATTCTTGTGGAAGTAATTCATTTAAAGGTTTACCACATGTTGCACATACATACAATTCAATAGGCATTACCGAATCTTTTGGTGCACCAGTTAATAATCTACTAATTTTTTTGAATCTGTAACCTGGTAAGAAAATCTTTCCACCACATTCACAATCCATATCTCTAGCGTCATTTAAATTGAAATTCGGCGGTAATTGACTCATTTGCTCTTGCATAATTTTTATTTTATAATGTTTAATATTTGTATAATTGTAGACATAAATACGATTTCTTTATCTACTACCAATGCATCCTTTGAAAGACCATCTGCAATAGTTAAAATCACATTTGCTACATTTCCTGTTGCGTATTCATCTACTTTGTTGTATAACATTGTATACATTTCTGAATAGTCGTTTAATCTATTATCAGCTACTGCCTGTCTAATTTTCATAAACATATTTCTCTTATCGTCACTTTCTTTTAAAAGGTCAATAAGTTTAGTTGCAAAGTTTGCTTCAACCATTACTCTATGGTCTACTTTTAATTCTCCTTTTGCAGATTGTAATTGACAAGTATTAAGTATCCTTCTAATATCTGGGTAATATGAATTAATCACATCAGCCATATTCTTTGGTTCATACTTAATCTTTTCAGCATCTAATATCTTTGCTACCTGAACTGCTACATCCTTTTTAGTCGGAGGTGTGATTGCGAAAGACTGACATCTACTTTGAATAGGGTCAATTATTTTCTCAATATAGTTACAGGTTAAGATAAATCTACAATGCTTACTGAATGTTTCCATTAAGTTTCTCAAAATCGCTTGTGCTCCCGGTGTCATATAATCAAACTCATCTAATATGATTACTTTGAAACCTGCAAATCCAACCGATGATGCAAAGTTCTTAACCTTTGTTCTAACAGTATCCACATTGTTTTCATCCGATGCGTTGATAATCATAAAGTCACATTTGATTGTGTTTACGATTAGTTTAGCAAGTGTGGTCTTACCCGTACCCGCTTTTCCATATAACAATAAATGTGGTATATCGTTTGCATCTAAATATTGCTGAATTGTTTCTTTGATGGTTTCATTACCAACATAGTCAGCAAGAGTTTGTGGACGGTATTTCTCCACCCACAAACTATGTTCTCTTTTGTTTATATCGTTTGCGAAAAAACTCATATTATTTTCCAGTTGAACCGAATCCGCCTTCGCCTCTTTCGGTGTTATTTAATTCTTCTACTTCTTCAAACTCAATCGGAGGATGTGGGATAATCATAATTTGCATAATTCTATCACCAACACCATATACGAAACTACCACTTTGAGATGATAATGACCTTTGATTAAAAGTTGCCTGTATTTCACCTCTATATCCACTATCAATTACACCTACCGAATTACTTAATGATAAATCGGTTTTACGAATGGATGAACGAGGGAATACTAATCCTACAAATCCTTCGGGTATTTCCATTGCTAATCCTGTTCCGTATGTGATTTGTGTACCATCAAACTTCATTGATGTTGCAACTAAATCCATACCGGCATCACCATCTTTTGCGTAGGTGGGTATAACTGCTTCCGGACTAAGCTTCTTTATTTTTACTTTCATTTTGTTCCAATCTTTGTAGTTTTGTTTCTTTTGATATTTCTCTAGGGAAAATTCTAAATGTCATTCCATTTTGTTGGAAATTCAAACCTTCACCTTCAACTGGATTGATTTGTAATACCAATGGATTTGGTTCTACTCCCAACTCTTGCCATGCAAAAACAGTTGGTTCATTGTTGAAAAATTGAAAACACCACTCACTGTCCGTGATTATTTTTTCTTCTGGCATTTCTACACTACCCGCTTCTTGTTGTTGTAATTCCTCTTGTGGGGATAATTCATAACCAACTTCTGTTGGGAATAATTCTAATTGTTCTTTCATTTTATTAATTTGAGATTTCTACTAAATAATACTTACAAATAAAGTCATCTATTTGGAATTGAACATTTGCTAAACCATCAGTTGATACTTTTAATTTTGCAGATGTTGCTTCTTTGTTTGCAGTAAGGATTTCTTTTAAATATTTTGCTGAGAATGAAATTGGTTTAACTACTTCATCATATGATTTTGTTGCTGTAAATGTTACTCTATTTGTCGAAATCGAAGAATAACCAATTGCCATCTTTAAATCACCACCTTCGGTAAACACTGTAAATGTATCTACATCACTCAATGCACCTTTTGCTTTGATAAATTTGTCAATCATAGTTGATGCCATTTCGATATCAATATTGAAATCAGGTAATTGTTTCAAATCTGGTACAGGTGGAATAACTCCTAAGTCTGCTAATTGATAAGATGTTTCAGTTTCGTCAGACGATAACTTTAATGATACCGATTTATCACCTGCTTTGTCAACTTTCAATGTTAAGTCGTTGTCTAATACACCAATCATATTTTTTAATAATGATGTTGTGTAAATACCGACATTCATTGGTGTTGATGTGTAAGCGTTAAACTCTACCTCACCTAATAATGTTTTGTCATCTGAAATAAATCTAACTGATAATTTCGTTCCTTCAGCGTTCCACGCTACTGATTCAATAAGTCCACCTAGTGAATACTTTTGAATGAATTTTAATAAATTGTTTTTGTTCATGTTTTATGTTTGTTTTACTAATATACGATTAATTTTTTATAATACCAAATTAAAATGCGAAGAATTTCTTTGCTGTTTTTGTATCTGCGGTAACTTTATCCCACTTTAATGCGTTATAAAAGTCATCTAATTTGTTTTCTAATTCTGCTTCAAATATTTTGTTTCTATCTACATAGGTTTCCACAAAATCCATAATTTCTTTTGGGTCATTATAATCTTTGAATGCAACTGTTTCTAATCCCAATGGGTTGTCTTTAAGATATACCCACTTTACTTTATCACCATCTCTAATTGGTTCATGCTTATATGGACAATTGAAGAATTTTAATAATCTATTGTATGTTATTCCGGCTTTAACGTGTGCAGGTGTTCCTTTCTCAAAGTTTGCTACTGCATCACCTGTTTTCCAACTACCATTATCATACTTACTCAATTCCTTTAATGCCCCACCTTTTGCGATTGTATTTACAGGTAGTGTTGGTAAACTTTTCTTAAATGTTAATAGGGTATCATCGATATAATCATGTCCTTTACCCATTAAAATATCTTTCAACATTGTAGACATAAACTTCTGGAATGCTTTAGGGAATGAACTTCTAACTACATCCAATCCTTTCACATCTAACTTATCACAAGGTATTCCGTTTTTCAAAATCATCCATTGTGCATATCGTTTCTTTGCTACCCAAAATCCCGCTTTACTGATATATTCTTTTTTAATCTCAAATCTATGTTTGTCTTTTGGAATAAAGAAAAATCTCTCTGCCAATAAATCATAGAATGAGTTTAAGAATGTTTGTGTTTCGGTTGCAATGTTATCCACTTCAACTGCCATTCTCTTTTCATCAAATGTCTTATAGTCTGGGTATCTATGTTTTACCAAAGGTTCTGCCATCATATAAATTGAGTCAGTATCAATATAAACATTGTAGTCATCGGTTGTTCCTAATTCTTTCCAATATTTTCTATTTGCCATTTCAGCCGTCTTTTTAATTACGACTTGTCCTGTTAGTGTCACTGCTTCTGCGTTATCCACATCATAGAAACGGAATGCTGGTAGACCTAATACACCATACATTGAGTTTAATAGGATTTTTTGAACGTGTTGTCTTTTACCATAGAACTCATATAATTCGGTATTTTTTTCCTCACCATATTTCTTTTCTAATTTACGATATTCAACCCTTTTGTTAAACCATGTGTTAAGGATATCCGCAATCAAACCTGGTTTATCTTGCATATAAAGAACTCCATTAGCTGCTACACCCAATTGACTATCTTTGAT
>Ga0209086_10000299_pt1 | contig 42824 bp, 26 predicted proteins | sample M_130207_XF_Meta_FD_187312 | JGI IMG/M metagenome (GOLD analysis project Ga0209086, IMG submission 187312) | Freshwater microbial communities from Lake Montjoie, Canada to study carbon cycling - M_130207_XF_MetaG (SPAdes) (version 2) | ecosystem: Environmental > Aquatic > Freshwater > Lake... | reverse complement strand
CGTGGCTGGAGAGGACAACCCCGATCTCGACATCCACGACATCGCCGCGTTCTTCCGTCACCTCTTAGAGCGAGTCGATTGGCGCAACGACCTCCATTTCCAAACGCGCACGACAATGGACACGCTCGACTACTCGGGGAGCGGCTTCAACCAAGGCTCAAAGGTTGTGATCGCCGCCGCCGGACCAAAGCGACGCGAACTCGGGACCGCTCTCCCATCAGACCTCTCGCTCCCCGATGGCTTTCGCAACCCGCGTGTCGCGCTGCCGGGAGTGATCGTGGTGGAAGCGAGGAGTCAGGAGTCAGGAATCCGAAGTCCGAAGTCCGAAGTGGCCGCGTTGTGCGAACGCTTGTCCCTCAACCCTCAAACCTCAACCCTCAACCCCTTCCCCCTCCTCGTCCTCGTGGATGACGCCGAGTTCGCCGCACGCACGCTGAACAACTGGCTCTGGGTCACGTTCACTCGCTCGAATCCTGCCGCTGACATCGACGGGATCGGAGCCTTCACCGATCAGAGGCACTGGGGCTGCACGGGACCACTCGTGATCGACGCCCGCATCAAACCGCATCACGCTCCGCCACTGATCGAAGACCCCGCAGTGACTCGTCGCGTCGATCAACTTGCCGCGCCGGGTGGGCCGCTGCACGGGATTATTTGAGACGTAGCTTGTGCGTTAAAAGTAGCCATCACCGCTCCGCGTGATGAGCCTTCCGGTGAGGACATCTGTTTCACAAGGCTCGTCACGCGGAGCGATGACGGCTACTTTGGTCTCAGGCAGTACATGGTCATCAAATGTTGGATGCACTCCCATGGGAAATACGACCCAAATCAGGTTTGCGAGATTCGCGCGGGACTTTGTTCGCATCTATTGGCAAACGGTCAAGAGCGGCGATTTCTCAATGCCGCCGCATGAGCCTTCTGAGGAAACAGTAGACGAGTTGCTCTCTGAGGTTTCACACACAACGGAAATTGAGCCATCTACGGCTCGCTCGGGGGCGTTGTATAAACTCCTGATGACGAGCAAGTTCGGAGATTGGTGGCTTTTCAGCTTCCGTGACGGTGTTCCAGCGTGGACGCTAGTTGGCTGCGCGGCTCGGTCTGACGACGACAGTCAACCGCATGACCTATTGGCACCTGTTTACTCTCAGTATTTTGAGCCATTTCTTCGGCACGTTACGGAAGCCGCAAATACTCAGAATGGTATCTAACAATCGAATGTGCCGGAGTCGCCAATCCCGTCGGATTTAAATGGAGAGTTGCTTGGTGGCGGCTTGGTGATCCTGATCGTTCGACAAGGTGAAAGAATGACTGACAAGAGCGAATCAACATGGACTGGCCGTGTGGCCGTTGTGACTGGCGGCGAAAGTGGCATCGGTCGGGCGACGGCACGGCGACTCGCTGGCCTCGGCGTCCGCGTGTTCGTGGGCGACATCACGCTGCACGACGAGAACCGCGACGAGTTCGCTCGGCTCGGAATCGACTCGCGCCGGTGTGACGTGCGGTCGCTCGATGCCCTGCGGACGCTGATCGACTCGGCGGCGGAGCGGGCCGGGCGGCTCGACATCCTCGTCAACAATGCCGGGATCGGGATGGTCAAGCAGATCGACGATGTTTCCGAAGCCGATTGGGATGCGTGTCTCGACACGAACTTCAAAGCGGCGTTCTTCGGCTGCAAGTTCGCGATCCCGCACCTGCGTCGCGTGGGAGGCGGTTCGATCATCAACACGGCGAGCAACGCGGGGCTGCTGCCGCGCGCTCACGATCCCGTCTATTCGATCAGCAAACTGGCGCTGGTTGGCCTGACGAAGAGCCTCGCTCTGTGTCATTCCAAGGACGGCATCCGCATCAACGCCGTCTGCCCCGGTCCCGTCGAAGAGACCGGCATGATGAACGCCGACTTGGCGAAGGCGGTCGATGTCGCAGCGACCAAGCGGCAGTTCATCAGCGCGAGTCCTCTCGCCCAAGCCTCCGGTCGGATGATCTCACCCGATGAGGTGGCTCAGGCGATCGTCTATCTCGCGAGTGACGCCGCCGCGATGGTGACCGGCACCTGCATCGCCATCGACGGCGGCAAGTCGCTGGGAGTCCCGCCGCGCGTGAGTGAATAGCCACACCGACCCGAAGCGTGAGCGAGGACGAGCGTTTCGAGGACCGATGGAACCAACAGCACGCCTCACCAGACTCGTCCTCGCTCACGCTTCGGGCTGGTCGCGTTGGTTTGTTCGTTTCAGAGAGGCCTCGCTAGAATCCCGCCCTCTCAATTCGGTCTCTTCCTAGGAATCAGCAATATGGACTTCCCGGTTTGTCCCGCGTGCGGTCAGTCAGTCATTGATGACGATGTCGAGGACTGTCCCTTCTGTGGTTCGTCGATGAAGGCGAAGCCGGGAGCCAAGCCCGCCGCGTCCAAGCCTGCGGCGGGTGCGAGTGCCAAGCCGACGGCGGTCGCTGCGAAACCGGGAGCCATCGCCAGCAAGCCGACACCCGGCAAAGCGGCCTCGGGCGGCAAGCCCGGTGGATCGAAGGGAGCGGCCGACGATGACTTCCCGTTTGGAGACGATTTGCCCAGCGGTGCCTCGGCCATTCAAGCGATGCCCAACGCGACCAAGCAGCGGTCTCTAGCCGTGACCTGTCCGATGTGTGAGACCGTCGGGTACGTCCCACCGACGGCGGCTGGTTCCGACGTGAAGTGTGCCAACTCGAAGTGCCTAGTGCCGGTCTTCAAGGCTCCCGTCCCCGTCGTCGAAGCACCGCCGCCACCGAAGAAGAAGAGCAACCTGCTGCCGATTCTCGGCGCGACGGCCGCAGTCGTGGTGCTGGGAGCAGTCGGGTACTTCGTACTGCCGGGACTGTTGACGGGCAAGCCGAAGCCAGCGGGGATGTCGGATGAAGACAAGGCGATGCTGGCCGAGATGAGCAACTCGAAACCGGTTGTTCCCGCAACAAAGAATCCTGTCGGCGGTACTCCCACCACGGACAATACAAACAAGAAGAACGGGAGCGATTCCCAAGCGGCTCCCGAGGTGAGGACAACCGAGGCCGTCATCGCCGAAACGCTGAAACAAATGAGTGAGTCGTGTTTGGTCGGGGATCGGCGTCAGCGCAGCAAGCCGTTCTGTCGGCAACAGGCTGCCGAGGCCAATATCCTCGCCGGTGATGTCGCGGCCGCGCGCGAACACCTCAACCAACTGGTCGTGGTGGGGCGAGACGTGCCGTACTACCGGATCGTTCCGAACCTCGAACTGTTCTGGATCGCACTGGCCACTGGTGACAAAGCCGCCGCCACGAAGTCACTCGACACGGCGTTGGTCGATGCGCCGAAGATTCCGAAGGTGGGCCGCAATCAATTGGAGATCGCCGCACGACTGGCGGCGGCCCTCGCTGCGGATGGTCGCATTCCTGCCGCGCTCTCGGCGCTGGAGGGACATCAATCTGCGGAAGGCGAAGGCCAACTGGCCGCGCGCGTGCAGATGGCCTCCGACGGGCGGCTCGCCCGCTTGACGACGGTTCGATCTTTGCTGCCGTGGACCGCGCCTCAAGCGGTCGCGGCGACGGCGACACTCACCACGCGCGGTCAAACGGGAGTCGCCCGCCTCTGGGCAGAAGCTCAGCCGAATGACGAGGCGAAAGCCGAATGCCTGGCCATTTGGGCGGAAGTGATCGCACGCGGACAGGCTCAACCCGGCGCGGCCGATTCCAACCCCGATCTCGTGGCCGCAGTGAAAGTGCTGCCCCCGCAGTTGGCCGCACGCGTGTGGGCCCGCGCGGCGTGTGGGCGGTTCCTCGCGAAGGACGAAGCCGGAACGGCTGCGACACTGAAGATCGCTCGCGACTTGTTGGCGACCGTCGTCGTACCGGTCGAACCGAAGTTGCCCGAGATTAAGTTGATGTTGAAGTACAGTTCGCCCGCCGCAACGCCGCTCGTTCAAGCGGCGACGACGGCCACCGAGATCGCGTTCGTACAGTCTCTGTCGCCGAGTACGTTGAAGGATGCCGAAGCCTCGCTCGATCAAGCCCTGCAATTCGCACGCGGTCTGGCACCGGGACTCCCCGCTGTCGCACAGCGGGCGAACGAGGCCGAACAGGCAGGCGCTGGTGGATTGCTGAGCCTGCTCAAACGTGAGTTAGCTTTGAAATCCGATGACGAAGCACGGCAGCGCGTGGGCGATTACCGCCGCAAGTTGACGGACCTTCTGGCCGCATCACGTCAACGCTTCGAGTTGCAGACGGCCATTCTGTCGCGACTGATCGACGCCGGGTTAAAGGACAAGGCTTGGTTCTTGGTCAGTACACGCAGTGCCGAAGCTGACGCGAGTCTGCGTGACGATTTCCTCGATTCGCCACTCGTTGGGCAATTGCTGGAAGCTCATCGTGGCAGTGACACCGAGAAAGCCATTCGCGGTGCGCTCACCGAGAACGCCGCTCCCCAGCGTCCCGATGCGGTTATTGCACGCGAACTGCTGAATAAAGGGGACGCCACCGCCGCTGCCGAGTTCGTGTCGAACCTCGACTCGAAGGGCGGTCTCCGCGATACGTTGGCTCTGTCCCTGGCAACGGAACTGGCCACGACCGGCAAGCTGGAGGCGGCGATCGCGTTCATTGGCCGCTTCGAGGACATCGTATTGCGTGAGGAAGCCTTTCGCCTGACAGCGGGCCTTGCGGCGCAGCGCGGCCAAACGGACGCGATTGTCAAACAGCTCGGCCTCGCCAGCCAAGCCACTGAGAAAGCGGCACTCGGCCGGGGGTTGATCGGTGGCCTGAAAGCGGCCGCTCCGACGGACGATCTGCCCGACCCCGTCGCGCGGTGAAGAACGGCTCGTTGAAGAACGTAGAGCAGGCGACTCGCCTGTACTATGGCTCGTTCCAGCGGAGGAAAGGCCTAGTGCGGTCTTCGAGGCGACGTTTCTGCGGTGAGAGTTTCGGTGAGCCGGGCGGCGTCAGCCCCCGGATTCTTCGCCACAGGAATCCGGGGGCTGACGCCGCCCGGCTCACCAAAACTGTCGCATCAATGACCGCGTGAGGTAATACGACTTTTTGAAGCGGGCCTTCGTTGTGCTGTGGGAACACTCATGCCGTCACTCACTCTACTGCGACAGGCTCACACGCTGGCCGATCCGCGCGAACAGGTGCGAGTCCTCGAACGGGGCAATTCGCTGGCGCGGTTCGACTCGACGTTGAGGCAGCACGGATTGGCTCCGCTCGCGGCGACGAGTCTGGACGTGTTGCAGGTCAACGTTGGGCGGCTGTGCAACCAAACGTGTCGCCACTGTCACGTCGATGCCGGGCCAGATCGGCGCGAGATCATGTCGCGCGAAGTGCTGCGGGCGTGTCTCGACGCGTTGCAACAGCATCCGTTCTCGACGCTCGACATCACGGGCGGTGCTCCCGAGATGAACCCGCACTTTCGCGAGCTGGTCGAACAGGCGCGGCCTCGCGTGGGACGCATCATCGACCGCTGCAATCTCACGATTCTGCTCGCGCCGGGCTTCGATGACTTGCCCGAGTTCCTCGCCGAACACGGCGTCGAGATCGTCGCGTCACTGCCGTGCTATCTCGAACAGAATGTCGATGCGCAGCGCGGTGACGGTGTGTTCGCGAAGTCGTTGGAGGCGCTCCGCAAATTGAACTCGCTCGGCTACGGACAGCCCGGTAGCAGCTTGGTTCTCAATCTCGTTTACAACCCGCTCGGGCCATCACTGCCGCCCGATCAGGTCGCCCTGTCGGCGGCCTATCACCGCGAACTGGCCGCGCGCTACGGGATCGTCTTCAATGAACTCTTCGCGCTGGCCAACCTGCCGATCAGCCGGTTCCTCGACGACCTACTGCAATCCGGTCGCCTCGACGAGTACCAACAGAAGCTGATCGCCGCCTTCAACCCGGCGGCCGCTGCGGGCGTGATGTGCCGCAGCACACTCTCGGTCGATTGGCAGGGCCGTCTATTCGACTGCGACTTCAACCAGATGCTCGATCTGGAATTGGAACCGGCCGCACCGCGAACCATCTTTGAATTCGCGGCGGCTCCGCTGACCAACCGCCGCATCGTGACCGGCCGCCATTGCTTTGGCTGCACGGCCGGAGCCGGTTCGAGCTGTCAGGGTGCAATCGCACCGTGAAGCATCTCAATCAAGGATTGACCGAGATGCGGCCTTTGGCTTTGAAGGTGACGGGCTGAGCACGGCCGTCGATCTTCAGGACGAACTCCTCGTCAAACAGTCCCGATTCGGCGGGGGGAGTCAGTGTGAGTGGCACCATGTGAACGACGGCGGCCGCTTCTGGACATTTGATTTTGAAAGCGTCGTCCGAGAGCGACGCGGTGGCGGGAACTGAAGCGGCGTCCTTCTGAGTCCCCACCGGGGGAATCACGCCGGACGACACGACATCGTCAGCGGGCTTCAGCCTCACTTCGCGAGTGACATGGTTCACTTCAGCGATCTTGAAAGGCTTCTTGCCACGGACGATCACGTTCATCGACTTGGCCTGGCCCGGCGAAACAGTTCCGAACTGAACGTCTGTCACCACGATGTCCGCTTCGATCTTGGCTTCGATCGGAATCGAGATCACGTTGTTATTGCCCACTTCATCCGTTGTCAGCACGAGTTGATCTCGCAACAGACCCGTTGGAGCATTGCCGTCAATCGCAACGCGGACTTCGTAGTTGGCCGTGCCTCCCGATCGTCTCAATTCGACAACTTCTGTCGTCAGATGCGGACTGCTGGCCTTGGCCGATTTGATCTTCCAATCGCCGCGCCCCCCCACGTAATTGATGCCAATCCGTTGCGTGTAGCCTTTGCCGAGATCAATCGTGCCGAAGCCGACATGGCTGGGGCTCGCTTCGACATCGGTGCGGATGTGGGCCGAGACCGGGATCGTCACTGAGTCCGTATAGCCGTGAGCCGGTTCGTACAGCGAAATGGTTGCCCGCACATTGCGGTCCCCCGTGAACCGCACCGTGTCTAGCCGCAGCGTGATCTCACGCACTTCCTTGGACGCGAGTGTGAACGGAGCCGTATCGACCCACGAGATGCAGCCGCATGACACACCGAGGCTCGTGACCTGAATCGGATCCTGATACCGATTGGTCACCTTGATCTTGAACGTCGTGTCGGCCAACCGGGCGACGCTGCCGAATTTGACCTCGGTGCGGTCGAGCATCCTGTCGCCCCAGTCTTGAGCGGGGACCGGTGCGATCGTGGCGGCGGCAACGATCAGAGTGAACAGGGCTGGCAGGGGAGCAAGGATTGTCATGAGGTTTCTTTCGACAGGAAGCGGGATCGTGGGATGCGATCAAACAGGCAAAGCGGCCAACTCAGAAGATCAAACCGGGAACGGCTGATCCGGACGAGCGGCCCTGAGTCTCCTCGGCCAATCCTTGTCGCCGTGGTGCCAACTCGACATCTGAAACCGAACTCCTCGTTCCAGTGCGATGACGCGCAGGACATTATGCGCCCCCTATGTGAGTGTCAAATAAATTCTCCTGCGGTACGTTGAGACACCGCAGAAACAAAATGCTCGCCCGCTGCGGTCGCCGAGTTCGACCGATTCTCGCCAAACGGCAAAGTCAGCGTGACACACTGAAGCCCTCGCATCGGAGCTTGATACAGCCGCGAAGGACTTCGTCTCCGCCCCTTCGCTGGCGCGTCAGGTTGCGGACATTTCATCTTCGATAGCTGTGGCGAAGCGGTCTTTGCCGACCTCGAATCGTCTGCTAGAACCCGCGCCTCCCGAACCTCTTCACTGCGATCCCTGTCCCCACGGAGTCACTCCGCCGGGGGATGTTGTTGCCATCGGAGGGGCCTTCAGCGGGAAAGCCAGCTGCGAACACGTTCGCCGTTCGGTTTCATGCGGCTTCAATCAGGGAATGAATCACTGTGTGGTCTTTGACCGGTGCAAAGCGGGCGATCATTGTCGCCGGCTGTCTGGCGTCCGTTTACACGCAACTGACGACTTCCCCCGCAACGATCGCCTACGCGCGTTCGATCGGTGCGAATGAGCTGCACATCGGCATCCTCGGTGCCCTGCCGACTCTGATGTTGTTCATGCAGTTCGTGTCGGGAGTTGTCGTCAACCATCTGACGCATCGCCGCCGGTTGTGGTTTTGGGCGGCGCTCACTCACCGACTGATGCTACTCCCCACGGCACTCGGTCCGTGGCTGATGCCCGGCCTGTCTGATGAGGTTTGGATTTGGACGTTGATCGTCACCACGGCCACGAACCAAGCATTGCTCCATTTCAGCTCGCCGCTGTGGTTGAGCTGGATGGGCGATTATCTGCCGCACGATGGCTTGGGCCGGTACTGGGGTAGCCGTCATTTTTGGATGCAGACGACCTCGGCGGCCTCGCTCTGTGCGGCGGCGTTTCTGCTGTTGAAGAGCGGCCTGAGCATCGGCGTTGGTTATGCGGTGTTGACGTGCGTGGGGACGGTCTGTGGCGTGGCCGATCTGCTGTTGTTCAGCCGCGTGTACGAACCGCCGGTTGCACGTGTTCCCTCGCCGAAGTTGCGTGAAGTGCTCTCGGCCCCGTTCCGCAACAAAGAGTTTCGTCGCTACATCCGCTTCATGTGTTATTGGAACTTCGCCGCGATGGCCGGCGCGCCGTTCATCAGCCTGTACTTGCTGACCGAAGTCAAAATGGACCTGTTCCGTGTGCTGCTGCTGTGGACGATCTCTTGGCTGGGAGGAGCGCTGTTCTCGCGGACGCTCGGTCGCTGGGCCGATGCGTATGGAACGCGGCCAGTTCTCGTGTTGAGCGTGGCGATGAAATCGAGCCTGATGGTCGCGCTATTGCTCGTCCCGGCGGAGCCTCACGCCGCGTTCTGGTTCCTGACGCCGTTCTTCATGCTGGATGCCGTTCAAAATGCGGGGATCCTGATCGCGAATAACGGCTTCATGATCAAGCACTCGCCCACCGAGAACCGCACGATGTACATCGCCGCGACTCAGGCGTTGGCGGGCGTCGTGGGAGGGATCACGTCCATCGCGGCCGGTTGGCTGATGATGCGGCTGTCCCACACGACGGTGAACGTCGGAGGCTGGATGGTCGGCCACTTTGAGATGATGTTCTTGGCGAGCGTCCTGCTGCGCTGGTTCGCACTCGCGCTGATTGGCTCGGTGAAGGAGTCCAATTCACGCGGCACGATGCGTCTGATCGTCGATGTCGTGGAATCGTTCTCGTGGCGCGTGCTGTTCCTGACGGACGAGAACTCGGGCAACGAGACAGCGCCGCTTTCGCCAAAGCCGTCGGAGACAGTGCGTGCGGAACAGTTCGCCGCACCCACAGATCGAGAAGCGGCCCAGCGCGCACCAGCGATCAACTCGGCAATCCCGGCCCCGAAGCGGTTGCGATCAGAACGCGCGGCCAAGAGGCAAAAGACCGGTTAGAAATTGCGATAACTTCACATCGTCAGTGTTGAATCATTCTTGGTGAGCCGGGTGGCGTCAGCCCAATGCCGCTCACGGAGTGAATGACAACGTGAGTGCCATTGGGTGTCAGCCCCCGGACTCTTCGCTCATGAAGTCCGGGGGCTGATGCCACCCGGCTCACCAAGAAAATCTCGTTACCGACTGCGCGAGGTATAAAACGAGCCACATTGCCTCACTTCTCGTCGGCGGCGGTCACGGGGGCGAAGCCACGTCGCAGCGTGTTCTCGGTGATGTTGATCGGGATCAGGAAGTGTTTGAGGTAATCGGGTCCACCCGCTTTGCTGCCGATGCCGCTCAACTTGAAGCCGCCAAACGGTTGGCGACCAACCAGTGCCCCGGTGATCGGGCGGTTGAGATAGAGGTTGCCGACCGCAAACTCTTGGCGAACTCGTTTGAGGTTCGCGGGGCTGCGGCTGTAGCAACCGCCGGTCAGCGCGTAGGGCGTTCCGTTGGCGATGGCGAGCGCTTCGGACATGTCGCGAGCTTTGAAGGCGACGAGGACCGGACCGAAGACTTCTTCCTGAGCCAGCTTCGAGTCGGGGGCGAGATCCACGACGATATGCGGGCCGACGAAGTAGCCCTTCTCGCTCAGCTTTGGATCGATCTCACCGAGTACCAGCCGCCCTCCTTGAGTCTCGGCCAGCTCGATGTATTTGAGGATTCGCGTCACCGAATCTTCGTCGATCACGGGACCGATATCGGTGGATGGAAGATGAGCCGGGCCGACCTTCAAGGACTTGGTCGCTTCGATCAACCGCGCCAGGAACTCATCGTAAGCATCTGCCAGAATGATCACGCGCGAGCAGGCCGAACACTTTTGACCGGCGTATCCGAACGCGCTCTGCATCACACCGACGACTGCTTCATCCAGATCAGCATCGCTATCGACAATGATCGCGTTCTTGCCACCCATCTCGGCGAGAACGTGCTTCACGCCGTGCTGTGACCCGTGAGTGGCGGCCGCCTGCTCGTTGATTGCCAGACCGACTTCGCGCGAACCGGTGAAGGCGATCACATCCACATCGGGGCTACCCACCAAGACCGGGCCGATGTCTTCGCCAATCCCCGAGAGCAGGTTGACGACCCCTTCGGGGATCCCGACCGAGTGCATGATTTCCATCAACTTCGCCGCGACGACCGACGATTGTTCGGCCGGTTTCATGACGACCGTGTTGCCGGCAGCGATCGCGGCGGTGGTCATGCCAGTGAGAATCGCCAACGGGAAGTTCCACGGCGCAATAACCGCGACGACGCCGCGCGGCCGGTAGAAGTACTGGTTTTCCTCGCCGGGCAGATCAACGTGTTGCGGCTCATTCAAACGGAGCATCTGTTGCGCGTAGTACCGGCAAAAGTCGATCGCCTCGCACACGTCGGCGTCGGCTTCCGCCCAAGGCTTGCCGCATTCGTAGACCTGCCACGCCGCCATTTCGTATCGCCGCGTTCGCAATTCGCTGGCGATCAGTTCGAGATATTCCGCCCGGTACTTCATGTCGGTGCGGGACCAATTGGTGAAGGCGCGCCGGGCCGCTTCGATTGCGGCTTCGGTGTCGTCATGCGTGGCACAGGCGATGCGGCCGACGACTTGATCTTTGGAGGAAGGGTTCCGTGAGATCAACATGGGGCGGGCGTGAATCGCTTTCCCACCGATGCTGATCGCGTGCGTCTGATTCAACTCGCCTGCGACCTGTTGGAGCGCCTCTTGCATCGCCTCGCGCACGTCCTGCTGACTGAAGTCGGCGACCGGTTCGTTAATGAACTCGGGAACGGGCGGTTGCGGTTTGACGGGCGTGAGCTTCGCGGCTTCGGTCGGTTTCATGAGCAGGCTTTCGATCTGAGCGCCGTCGTCGTAGGCGTGTCGCAGGAAGGAATCGTTGGAAGTGTTTTCGAGCAGCCGCCGAACCAGATAGGCCATGCCCGGCATGAGCTGCCCGAACGGCGTGTAGATACGGACGCGATGCCCCAGTTCGAGGAACGCCCGCGACTGTTCTTCCGCCATGCCGTACAGCATCTGCAACTCGAACGCGCCGTTGGGAACCTGGAGCTGCTTCGCACAGGCGATCGCGTGCGACAAGCTCCGCAAGTTGTGACTGCCGAACGCGGGACGCAGCAGCGTGTAGTTCTCCAGCAACGTCCTCGTCAGCCGTTCATAGCTGTCGTCCGATTGCCACTTCTGTTGGAAGACGGGCGTCGGCCAGTTGCGACTCGCCGAAACCACCGTCTCGTAATCCCAATAGGCTCCCTTCACCAGCCGGACCCACACGGGAGTCCCGCGCTGCTGAGACCATTCGAGCAACCCGGCGACATCGCGTTCGGAGTCTGGCAAATACGCCTGCACGACCACGCCCACATCGGCCCAGTCGCGGAACTCGTCCTCCATAAGCGTCTGCTTGAAGATGTCGAGCGTCAAATCCTTGTACGAGTACTGTTCCATATCGACGTGCAGATACGCATGGTTCTCGCGTGCCTTGCGCATCAACGGCCGCAGCCGCTCTTGAACGGCGGCCGTCGTTCCTTTGGCATCCGCCGGACGGAAGTGGCTGACGAGGGCCGACAACTTGATCGACACATTCACGCGCGGGACCGGCCCCTGATGATCGCAGTCCGCCAGCGAAGACTCCGGCCACGCATTGATCACCGGAGCCAACCCGTCGATCAGATCGAGATACGAGCGTTGGTACGCCTCAGCCTCCGGCTCGCTAATGACCGCTTCGCCGAGCAGATCGAGCGTGAACGCCAGTCCCTGTTTACGGAGTGATGTCACCGCAGTCAGAACTTCGCTGACACTCGACCCCGCGATGAACCGCCGGGCCATGCGAGCCGCGTTGGCCCGCGCGTTGTATGCCAAAGCCCGCGAGAGAACCGATTCCGGCGACAGATGTTCGACGCCGAACCGCACCATCTCCACGGCAAACGGCAGGTGTTCTTTCACCTCGTGAAAGTATTCCTGCAAGTGCCGCGTCACATCGCGATGCGTCTTCAATCGCGGCAGCACATCGACGAACCGAAACATTTGCACCTTGAGCGACTCATCGGCCATCGCGGCCGCCATGATCCGGTCATCCCACCAACGCCGTTCAAAAATCGAGGGCCGTCGCCGACCGAGATGCCCCCACACGAAACGTCCGAGTCGCTGAGTCTCCTCTTCGACAGCAGCGTCCCACACGGGATCGATCACCCCGTCAGACTTCACGATCGCGATCTTCGCCGCCTTGGTTTCTGACAGCGACGCGCTGAGATTGGAAGCAGCGTCCTCGGACTGAGGCACCGTCCCCTCGAGCGGCTTCGCTGCGGACTTCTTGGAAGCCGGCGACTTCTTGAGCGCGGGCTTCTCGGGCTGATCCGCGGCGGTCGAACTTGGGGCAGCGGCCTTGGCACGAGTCTTCGAGGGAGCAGACTTTTCGGGCGCGGGACTGCTCGGGCCGGGATCGACGAGTCCGTCATCAACAGGACCAGAATCAACAGGCTTTTGAGCTTTCTTCGCCAAGATCGCGTCCATGCATACAGGAAAACACAGAATCACAGCACACCGCCGAGAGTAGCGGGTCGGGGATTCTAGGAACCCCTTCCGAAGCTGGGTAGTTCGCGACGAGATTCACGCGACTTGCATCGGTACATTAGACTTCCGAGCGGGTGCCCCCATTAGGGTTCGCTCGTTAGTTGCCGCATTCACTTTCTCAATAACCACAAGCCGTTTTCACATGACAGCCTTCAGCGCCAACCTCAACAAGATCGCTCTATTGCGCAACACGCGCGACAACGGACTGCCCGACATCGGCCGCATGGCGCGACTTTGTGTTGCGGCGGGAGCGGCCGGGATCACCGTGCATCCTCGGCCCAACGAGCGACACACGCGACCGAGCGATGTCCGCGAGTTGCGGCTCCTCACGCAGCAGCTTCAGGTCGAGTTCAACATCGAAGGTTATCCGACCGACGATTTCCTGCGGCTCGTCCACGAGGTTCATCCCGAGCAATGTACGCTCGTCCCGGATGCTCCCGACCAGAAGACCTCGGACCATGGTTGGGACGTTGCCGCTCACGGCGATCTGTTGCAACGCATCATCCCGCCGCTGCGTGCCGCCGGAATCCGAGTCTCTCTGTTCATGGACCCCGATCCTGAGGCGATCTCACTCGTCCTCGCGACGGGAGCGCATCGCATCGAACTCTACACCGAGCCTTATGCCGTCGCGTTCCCGACCGCCGCGCGAGCCGCCTCGATCGCACAGTACGCCGCCGCTGCTCGGGCCGCGCGCTCGAACGGCCTCGGTGTGAACGCAGGTCACGACCTCAACCTCGACAATTTGAGCGACTTCCTGTCGCAAGTCCCTCACGTCCAAGAGGTCTCCATCGGCCACGCCCTCATCGCCGACGCTCTCGAACTGGGTATGGCCGAAGCGGTCCGACGCTACGTGGCCATTTGCAGCCCATAAACGGCAATGGCGATGATTTGTTGGGCGGCGGCATTTCGTAGCTCAGGCGCGCCGCCTGAGCTACGAAATGGGGTGAAACGACTCGCGCAGCGTTGCCGATAACTCGCCACACAGCCGCGCGAAATCGGGCGTGGCTCGCAACGCCGGTTCGCGCGGATAGCCGAACGGCACGCGCACGTCGGCCACAATCGTTCCCGGCCGCTGGCTCATCACGAGGACCCGTTGCGCGAGGAACACCGCTTCCGCCACGTTGTGCGTCACGAACAGTCCCGTCCAATGGCGGGCCATCCAGATCCGCACCAGCTCCTCGTTGAGCTGTTGCCGCAGCACGTCATCGAGCGCCGCGAAAGGCTCGTCGAGGAGCAGCACATCCGGCTGCGTGACCAAGGCCCGCGCGAGTGAAACTCGCATCCGCATCCCACCCGACAGCGCGCGCGGCTGTTTGAGGGCGTCTTCCGGAGTGAGGCCGATCAGAGACAGACTTCGCTCCACCTGCTGTTTGAGTTCGTCGCGTGCGACGCCCCGCAGTTCGAGCGGCAGGCCGATGTTGTCGGCGACGGTGCGCCACGGCAGCAGGTTCGGTTCTTGAAAGACGAACGCCACATTCTGCGACGACCGGCGCGCGACGGCGGGCGCTTGTCCCGCCACCGTCAGTTCACCCGCCGTATGAGGTATCAGTCCCGCGATGAGCCTCAACAATGTCGATTTGCCGCAACCAGAAGGCCCCAAGATCGCGACGAACTCCCCCGCCTGTACGCTACACGTGACCTCTCGAATCACGACACGCTCAGCATCAAACGCCATCGCCAATCGCCGCGCAATGATGAGCGGCGATGAAGGCTGGCCGGAATTCTGCTCACCGGTAGTCAAGGCGGGTTCCTCGGTTGCTAGGGCACGGTTGTTGTTTGAAAGGAGCTGACGGCCAATGGCACTCATGCTGAATGTCGCCAGCACTCAGCGAGTACTGTGTCCTCTGCAAGGCGGAGAAACTAGGGCACTCAGAGAGTGTCTTCTACATTCGACCCAAAGTGAGTGCCATTGAATTGACGCTACCCCGCTCGCCTAAATAGATCCGTCGAGCAAGTTGTACAGGTGAGCCGGGTGGCGTCAGCCCCCGGACTCTTCATTCATAGAGTGCCATTGGGCTGACGCCACCCGGCTCACCTACTGAAATTCTTGAGCGGGTCTACTTATCGAACTTTCCTCAGTAGCACCGGCATTCCGAAGGTCTCCTCAAACAGTGAGCCGGATTGTTTGAGAGCGAGTTGTTCGAGACTGAGGTCTTCGACTTGCGGGATCGCAATCACGAGGCGGCCTCCTTCGCGCGAGAACTTCAGTTCGTGCAGTCGCTGGCCGCGTGAGGCTTCCAATGCGTCGGCAATGCGGAGCATCGCGGCCATCTTCACGACGGCGATCCGCTGGTCTCGGTTGAGCGTGGTGAAGACCGTGTGAATGGGTTTCGGAGACGAGCGTCTGTGATAGCGGGCCGTGAGCGCGACGAGTTGCACGTCGGCGCGACTCAGCCCGAACAGCTCGCTGTGTTGGATCAGATACATCGTGTGTTTGTGGTAGCTGCCGGTACTGATGAACTGTCCGATCTCGTGCAGCAACGCGGCGACGCAGAGGAGCAACTCGAAACGCGGGGCCAGTTGGTGTTCGTCGCGCAGTCCTTGGAACAGGATCTTGCACAGCTTCGAGACTTGTCGGGCATGAGGTTCGTCGAAGTCGAACTTGCGGCCGAGGTCGATTGCCGAACGGATGACTTGGTTGCTGAAGTCTTCGTTCCAGCCGCCGCGCGTCGCCATCTCTTTGAGCAGCCCGTCGCGCAAATTGATGCTCGCGACGATGACCTGCTTCAACTCGAACGCCCTCGCCAGCATGACGTACGCGAGCAGAGCCGGACCCAACGTACCGGCATCGGGGAACGTGATGTGATACTTGTGAACGAGCTTGTCTTCGTTGAGCGACAGCACGGTGTCCGTCAGTTCTTCGAGGTCACTCAGCGGGATGCGAGTGAGCTTGTCCGGGTCCCATTCGGGAATGATCTGTCCGGCGGCGAATCGCATGTCGCCGCCAAGCGTCACCATTTCCTGAGCCTGTTCGGGGGGGACCTGCTGCAAGATTTGATCGATCACACGCTGGATTTGCGTCTCCATCAATCGCCGTGTGGCGACTTGGGACGACTGATACGCTTCGATCGTTTCGCGGAGACGCAGCGAGCCGAGTCGGTACGTGTGGGCGAACAACACGTCGGCATTCTGGACTTGCAGCAGCTCGGTGCTGCCGCCGCCGACCTCGGTAATGACGGTGCGCGCGCCTGCCAACTGCGGGTCGAGTCGCAGCAGGGGTTGGATGCCGAGGTACGTAATCCGGTTCACTTCCGCTTCGTCGATCGGCACAACTTGAATGCCGGTCGCCGTGTAGATGCGGTCGAGAAAACCGAGCCTGTTGAGCGCCTCACGCACGGCACTCGTTGCCACCACGCGGACCTGCTCGGGCCGTTCGATTCCGTACTCGGCGAGGACACGTTTGTAACTCTTGAGAACGCGCACGCACTCTTCAATCGTGTTCTTCTCGATCGACCCGCGCGTAAACGTGTCCTTGCCGAGCGTCACCGCCTGCGACAGCGCCGAAAGGAGCCGCACGTTGGCGAGATCGTCGATCTCGGCGATCGCCATCCGGATCGATGTGGTCCCAATGTCGATCACCGCCGCAGGGCGAGCGTTCGGATTGCGAGTGGTGGTGGTGTCGGTGTCGGCTGGCATCGTCTCACTCCCTATTGCTCGGCGCAGCGTCTGGCCCACGCGGCGGCTCCCATCGCACCGGCGTCGTCGCCGAGCTTGGCGACTTTCAACTCGTAGGTCTTTTGAAACGAGGGCATGATGTGTTTGATAATCGTCTTGCCGACTTCATCCAAATACAGCTTTGGCAATGCTTCCACCAGACCACCGCCAAGCACAATGACATCCGGAAGCAGCAGGTTCACCGCACCCGCGATCGCGGTCCCAAGATGTCTTGCGCCATCACGCACGATTTGATCGACGACCTCGTCCCCTTTCTCAATGGCCTCCTTGATCGTGCCGCTGCGAATGTTGGCGAGGTCCGTGCCGGCGATCCGCAGAATATTGGGAGCCTGCCCGCGATAGGCCGCCTTCGCGATCTCGGCCGACATCGCCAAACGGCTGGCCACGGTTTCCAGACAACCGCGTCGCCCACAGCCGCACAACGGGCCGTCGGGCACAACCAAGACGTGACCGATCTCCATGCAACTCGTTCGTTTTCCGCGATAAATGCTGTCATTGTAGACCAACCCGCCGCCAATCCCCGTGCCAGGAAAGACACCGAGAACCGTTCTCGCGCCGACCGCCGCGCCGAAACGGTACTCGCCATAAACCCCCGCATCGACATCGTTGCTGAGGAAGACCGGACAACCGAATTCTTTCTCAAGCAGCTTCTTCAGCGGTACATTTTTCCAACCGAGGTTGGGAAGTTCGAGAATCACTCCTTCATCGAGATCGAGCGGCCCTGGACAGCCAATGCCGATCCCGCCCAAACGATCGCGCGGAACTTGTGACTCTTCGAGCAGCTTGTCGATCGCCGATCGAATTCGTTCGAGTCCCGCCTCCACGCCATCGGCTCCGCGTGTCTTCTTCTTGCGCCGCGCGATCGCATCAAACTTGCGATCAAACAACACCGCACTCATCTTTGTCCCGCCGAGATCGAAGCCGACCCAGACTTTGCCGTCGAGGACAGGTGGCTTCTTGGAAGGACCGCTGTTCGTAGGGACCGCCGTCGGCGTCTCGGGCACAGCCGCGAGAACGTCGCCCGCAGAAAGGGGGGCTTCGGGGACAGTCGGTTCGGTCATTGAGTTGTATCCATTCAACAAGCAGGGGGGGCCGTCGGCAACGATCCATCAAGCGGGGCGGAGAATATCACAAACACGCGTGGACGACCGCAACGCGCAAAGAGGGATTAAGAGCCTGTTGAAATCAGGTCGGGTAAGCGTCTCGCTTGCCGCTTCTGCAATGCCATTGACGGGCAAGCGAGACGCTTACTCTACGTTTTTCCTCAGGTAGCAAAGTGCGTTGAGGGGCTGAGTTGCATGGGTGGCGTCACCTGATACCATGCCGGCCGATCCTTCGGGACGTTTTCGTCAAGAACACTTCTCCGTGAGATCGCCGGGTCAATGGGGGCTCGGAGCCGAATGGTTTGTTGAAGGTGCCCTCATTCGAGACGCACTGACATTTTCCTGCGTGATGATTTGTTGTGTGAAAGAGCCAGGATGTTTTCCTTCCTCGGCGAGTTGCTCTGCTTGGTGGCGTGGCTGATCGGCCGTGTTCACGAAGCTCTGCGCCGTGTCTGCTCCATCGTTCCAGCTTTGCTGGTAACGGATCGGGTTGCGCTGCGCAAACGAGTCAATTCGTGCGACGCCTCTTGGCTGGCAAGTGTCGCCCGCTGGTGGGGAGTGAATCCCCGTGGGGACCGGCTGCTTGCAAATGGGCTGCTTGCGAACCGATTGCTCCTGACATGGGTTGCTTGGCGTTCGTCGGCCTCTCTCGTGATGGCTTCTCTTCCATCGCGTGCCACTCATCGCAACTGATCTTCTCTCTCGACAACCACTCGCTCCAGCAGTCGGTCTGTGGCTTCGTGCCCAGGTTTGACGGTGCCTCTGTTGACCATGCTCCCTCCGCGCGCGGTGGTGAGTTGGCGTCTCCGGAACAGACATTCGGGAGTCGAGCAATGGAGTATCTGATCGGGGCCGTGCTGGGTTTGATCTTGGGCTGTGCAGTCGGCTTTATCGCCGAGCGAACCATTCGGGGAACGGCATTCAAGACGCGCGACGAGATCGTCGCGCAGGCTAAGCGTGAGGGCGAGAACCTCGTCAAGACCGCCGAGCTGACCGCGAAAGAAGAGGGGTTGCGACGGCGCGAGGCGGCCGACAAGGAGCTGAATGTCGCACGCGACGAACTGCGAAACCAAGAGCGTCAACTCGACAAGCGAGGGGCGAGTCTCAAGGAACAACAGGACGACATCGCCAAAAAAGAGCGGATGCTCGAAACGACTCAGCAGAAGCTGGTCGAGCGAAACAAAGTCGTCGATGCGAAAGAGAAGGAACTCGATAAGAGTGCCAAGCAGGCGCAGGAACAGCTGTACAAAATCAGTGGTCTCGACCAGAAGACTGCGACCGACCTCTTGCTCGGACAGCTTGAGCGCGAACTGAAGAACGAAACCGGTGCGCTGATCCTGAAGCAGGAAGCCGATCTGAAGCAGCAGTCCGAGCGAATGGCTCGCGAAATCATCGGCATGTCGATCCAACGCTATGCGTCGGCACACACGTCCGAATCGACGGTCTCCACGATCGACATCCCGAGCGACGAGATGAAAGGTCGGATCATCGGCCGCGAGGGGCGCAACATCCGCGCGTTCGAGAAGGCGACCGGCGTCGATGTCATTGTCGATGACACGCCCGGCGTCGTGGTGGTCTCGGCGTTCGACAGCGTGCGACGAGAAACGGCCAAGCAGGCGCTGGTCAAACTGATTCAAGATGGCCGCATCCATCCGACACGCATCGACGAAGTCGTGTTGGAAACACAGAAGGAGATGGAAGCGTTCATCCGTCGCCAAGGAACCGAAGCGGCGCAAGAGGCCGACGTGCCGAATCTGCATGAAAAACTGCTCGACTTCATGGGCCGATTGCACTTCCGGACGAGTTACAGCCAGAACGTGCTGCGTCACTCAATTGAGGTCGCGCACCTGACCGGCTTGATGGCCGAACAATTGGGATTGAATGGCAACCTCGCACGACGTTGCGGGTTCCTGCATGACCTTGGCAAAGCGGCCGATCACGAGATGGAGGGCGGTCATCCGGCAGTCGGAGCCGAGTTGCTCAAACGCTACGGCGAGAAGGGCGAGGTCGTTCACGCGGCGCTCGGCCATCACGACGACATCCGACCGGACTACATCTACACGGTGCTGGTCGCCGCCGCCGATGCGTGTTCCGCTTCGAGACCGGGAGCGCGGCGCGAGACGCTCGAAAAATATGTCCGCCGCTTGGAAGAACTCGAAACGCTGGTCTGTGGCTTCCCCGGCGTCGAACAAGCATTCGCGGTCCAAGCCGGTCGCGAGATTCGCGTGGTGGTGAATCCGCAGGAAATCAACGATCGCGAAGCCGCACGTCTCTGTCGCGACATGGCAGCGGCGATCGAAGCCAATCTGACCTATCCCGGCGAAGTCAAAGTCACCGTGCTGCGTGAGACGCGCGTGGTCGAATACGCGAAGTGATCGGGCTGGCTGCAACCCGTAGCTCAGGCGGCTCGCCTGAGCTTATGCCCCAAAATGACGAAGGCCGGATGACCCGCAAGTCATCCGGCCTTCGTCATTTCAAAAACTCAGGGAACTCGATTCACATCGAACTCTCAGGCACAACAAGCGGTCTCAGGGAGCCAGCCGGGTTCGCCCACGATGCACGTAGCGTCCCACCGTTCCGTTCCGGCGATCTGAGCTGCTCGACCCATGTCGAGCTCACTCACCGCAACCATCGCTTCGTCTTCGTATCCATCCTCAAACTCAGTGAAGTAAGCATTTGCGAGCGCCGGATGGTGTTTCCTACGCCTCGCACTGAACTGGGCTGTAAACGCATTTCGTTGCGTTTGGTCTGCGTCGTAGAACTCCATCACGACAAGAACTTCAGCCGACATCGTTCCTTTTCCCAATTCTTACTTGGGACCATGCAAACTCCTAACACGATGAACGTGATGAAACGATCAACACAAAAACTCACTCGGCAACCGCCGAGGACAAGGACGGGCCGGATAGTAAGCCACTATTCCATCGATGCAAGCATGTGGTGAATGTGTCAACAAAATGAAATACTGGGGGCGCTCGGGGAATGCGTGCTGAAGTGACCTGCCGCCCTCAAGGCCAGTACAACAATTTTTCAGCACGCATCCGCACGAGAAACCGTTCTACTTGGAGGTGACGCGCGAAGTCTCGCCCGTGGCATCTTCGGAGCAGTCGGTCTGCTCGCGAGAATTCGTATGCCGCCACATTTCCGCATGAGCTCCCGTCGCAACGGCAGGTTTTGCGGAAGAAGATCGTTTACGCTGCCGATGCACTGCCGGAGAGACACGCCATCCGTCGAATCACGTTCCACCATTTAGGACGCCCCACTCATGCCCGTCGTCACGCTGCCTCGACCGCTCAAGGGGATCGTTCCGCCGATGGTCACGCCGCTGCATGGCCGTGATGAACTGGACCATTACGGGCTGAGCCGCCTCGTCGAGCATCTGCTCACGGGCGGTGTGTCCGGTCTGTTCATCCTCGGCACCACGGGCGAGGGGCCGAGTCTCAGCTATCGCCTGCGGTACGAGTTGATTGAGAAAACGTGCGAACTCGTCGCCGGTCGCGTGCCGGTCCTCGTTGGCATCACCGACACGTCACTCGTTGAAGCCATCGAGCTGGCGAAGTTCTCGCGCGACGCAGGTGCCGCCGCCGTCGTGGCCGCTCCGCCGTATTACTTCCCGGCCGAGCAGCCACCAATACTCACGTTTCTGTCGTGTCTGGCCGACGAATCGTCGCTGCCGCTGTTTCTCTACAACATGCCGTCGTGCGTGAAGGCAACGCTGGCGTTCGAGACGGTCGAAGTACTCGCCCGTCATGCGAACGTTGTCGGCCTGAAGGACAGTTCAGGCGACATGTCCTACTTCCGCCGTGCCCTCACGTTGCGCGAGGCCCGACCTGACTGGACGATCCTGATGGGACCAGAGCAGTTGATGGCCGAGTCGGTGTTGCTCGGCAGCGACGGCGGAGTGACCGGTGGCGCGAATCTGCATCCGCGTCTGTTCGTCGACCTGTACGAAGCCGCCTCGCGCCGCGATCAACCGACAATCGACCGCCTTCAGTCCGAAGTCGTCGCTCTCGCCCGCATCTACAACGTCGGTGGCAGCGGCATGGCCCCGTACCTGTGCGGCCTGAAGTGTGCCCTCGAACTAGCGGATATCTGCTCGGGCCAGCTTGCGGAGCCGTTCACGGCGTTCGGATTGATTGAACGCAGTGAAGTCGAAATGTTGCTCGACTCGATTGGAATTGTCTCAGTCGCAACTCCGGTGCAAACAACGCACTGAGCGGATGGCAAATCCGGCCCGTAGTCCGGACTACGGGCTGTCACACCTGCGCGACATCCTTCATCAACCCGGCGAACGAATTGTTGATGAGTGTGATCTCTTTCGTCTCTTTACCGAGCCGGATGCCGATGCGCTGGGCGGGATCGCGAGATTCCTTGATCTCATTCTGACGGAGCGTCACTTGTTCGGTGCCGCCCTGCACGTCGATCGCGACGCCATCGGCGGGGCCGCTGTTCTCGACGATGTTCTGCTCGATGACGTTGCGGTGGCCGCAGAACGACGCACCTCGCTCGGGGCGGAATAGGATGCCGGTCTGACCGCTGTTGCGGACGATGTTCTTGCGGACGAGGTTGTCGGTGTCGCGGTGGCCGATCGAGATCCCCTGCCCTTTGATGTCGAGGATCGTGTTCTCCTCGGCCAGTCCGAATTTCACGCCCCAGCAGAAGAACAGGCCGATCTGGCAGCGTTCGAGTTTGTTCCGCCGCATGACGGGCCGCTGCGAACCCGATCCCGGATGCAGGCCCAGCCCCGCGTGGTCGTGACTGTGACAGTCCTCGACCGTCACGTCATGGCAGATCTGCCAACTGATGCCGTCGCCGTTGTAATTTCTCGCAGTGACCTTCCGGATCAGCACGTTGCTCACGTCCTGCAGGAAGATGCAGCCGCCGTAGTTGCCGTTGAAGTTCTCGTTGTTCTTGCCGTTGCCGTCGAACGCGAGCTGCTCGATGACGAGGTTCTCGGTCTCTTCGCTCGTCACGAGCGGGAAGAGCGTCGCGCAGGTCGGGTCGCCCGTCGTCCAGAAGTTCTGCCGCAGGGCTCGATCCAGTTTGAAGCGGTTTCCCGAACGGGCGACCAGCGTCCGCTTGAGGACCTCGGTGCCGCCGTTGTGCGGATTCTTCGTCGTCAGCGCCACGCTGTCGCCGACTTCAAAACCCTTCGCATCGACGAGCGTGATCTCCTGGTCGTACCAGTCCGAATCGAGAGCCAGCTTCGTCGAGACCGACGCGGGTTTGGTGAGGATCGTCTCGTCGCCCGAGCCAATCAGTCTCACGCCCGAACGCAGATGAACCGACCCGCGTAACGAATAAGTTCCCGGCAGCACCTTCACCGTCCCGCCGCCGAGCCGCGCGACGTAATCGACCGCCGCCTGCAACGCCTTGTGCGACGAGCCGATCAAATCGCCCTCCTTCTGCCCGACGGTGATCGTCAGCCGCTCGTCCCAATTTGGTTCGCTGGCCGTGTCACCCGAAGTCGCTCGCGGCGTGGTAACGCGCGGCCGACCGGATCGCTCAGCGGGCGAGTCGTCTCCAAACAACAGCGGCGTCAGCCACGAACCGACTCCCGCAGCAGCCGTCACTCCCAAGAAGCGGCGTCGATTTCCAAATGAGGGATTCATGCGGTGTCTCCTTGAAATGGCGGTTCAACTCTCTGACTGAAATGCTCTCGTTCCAATTGCGGCGGCACTATACCCAAGGGAGTTGCCGCAGCGACATCTTCTTGCTGGACACTGCTCATTGGCAGACTTGTCTTGCCGGGTTGATGCCTCGCTGGTCCAATACCGCCCGATCAGGGCGGGATGCCTGTGAAGCGACTCCGTTTTTTTTGTGAGAGGGTCCACGGATGGACATGCTGGTGATTCGAGGCGGACAGCCGTTACGCGGTACGGTGACGGTGGGCGGAGCCAAGAACGCGGCGCTGCCGATCATGGCTGCGACGCTAGCGGCAACAGGGACGACCGTGCTGCACGGCGTGCCGGAACTCGTCGATGTCTCGACACTGTCGCAGGTGCTGCGATCGCTCGGCATGACGGTCGAACGTCGTGCGGGCGGGGCACTCGAACTGACCGTGACCGACGATCAGCCTTGCTTCGCTGATTACGAACTGGTTCGCCGCATGAGAGCCAGCGTCTGCGTGTTGGGGCCGATGCTCGGCCGTCGTCGCCGTGCGTGTGTCTCTCTCCCCGGCGGCTGCAACATCGGGCATCGGCCGATCGACCTGCACCTCAAGGGACTGCGAGCACTCGGGGCCGAAATCAGGATTGAACGCGGATACGTTTTCGCGCGGGCTGACGTTTTGCGCGGGGCCGACATCTATCTCGGCGGCTCCTTCGGCAGCACGGTCACAGGCACCTGCAACGTCATGTCGGCAGCGGTCTTCGCCGAGGGAACGACGACCATTTCCGCTGCGGCCTGCGAACCCGAGGTCGTTGATCTCGGCAACTTTCTCAACGCCATGGGTGCGAAGATTGAGGGACTCGGTACACCGCTGCTGAAGATCGAAGGCGTTCAGGAATTGAGCGCCGTCGAACACGAAGTCATTCCCGACCGGATCGAAGCGGCCACGTTGCTGGTCGCGGGAGCGATCACGCGCGGTGAACTGGAAGTCGCCAATATTCGTCCCGAACATCTGTCGGCTGTCATCGACAGCCTACGCGCGGCGGGAGCGACCGTCGAGCTGCATGGCACGCGGGCACGCGTCTCGATGAACACAGCGCCACGACCGATCGACGTGACCGCGCTCCCGTATCCCGGCATTCCAACCGACGTGCAAGCGCAGCTCACCGCGCTGCTGGCGATGGCCGATGGAATCAGCGTTGTCACCGACAAGGTGTTTCCCGACCGCTTCATGCACCTGCCCGAGCTGATGCGCATGGGAGCGAACGTGCGGCGCGAGGGAGCCTGTGGAATCATCAGCGGCGTAGCACGGCTGAGCGGTGCGTGCGTGATGGCTTCAGACCTGCGAGCCAGTGCCGCGTTGTTACTCGCGGCTCTGGCTGCGGACGGCGAATCGGTCATCCGCCGCATCTATCATCTTGATCGCGGCTACGACCGGCTCGAACAAAAGCTGAATCTTGTAGGAGCCAATATCCGACGCGTGACCGATGCTCCCGAAAACCTTCCCGCCAGCCTGCATCTCTCGACCGAAGAGGAAGCCGTTCCGACTGTCGAGACAAGCGATGTCCCGCCTGCCCCGAAGTTCCTGTCACACCCCAGTGCCTCACGACAGCACGAACTCAAGGATACAGCACGTCACGGTTGAAAACGGGCGGGTCAGGGGAAACTGAGGAACGTCTTTTTCGTGAAGCGACTGCTGGGTGTGAGCAAGATGTCAGCCCCGAGTCCACCATCGACGAAGACCGTGGAAACCGTTGAGAGCCGGATCGTGATCTGGTCGTCTCCCAGCCCCAGTATCACGTTCATGGTTGAACTGTTTATTCCTGTGAATGTGACCACATCATGTCCTGCTCCCAAATCGGCCATCACAATGATTGGACCAGTACTCACGGCAAATTTCACAGCAGGCTGGCCGTTCACTTGCGTGCCCGGTTGCGCAACAATCGTCACCACCCCTGAGGCGTAACTGACGGCGATCTCGTTGGCACTCGCGTCACCGGTCAGAGTCAGCGTCTTGGCGAGGTCGTCATAGGTGGCGACAACTTGCGGTCCAACGGGAACCGGCCCCTGTTGGCCAAAGTTTCCGACCCAAGTGCCGAACGTGAAGCTCAGGCTAGGCGTGGTCTGAGCAAACATACTGCTGACCCAGACTCCCCCGTTGAGCGTTGGATCGAGGGCGATGCCGTTGGACTTACCCCACGCTCCACCAAATTGGATGGACTTGGAGGTGCCGCCTTTCAACTGCTTGCTGATCTCGAAGGTTGTTTCAGTTGATTTTTTCAGGGCATAGCGACATTCAGCGAACGCGCCTTTGGAACTGCGATTGAACACCGTGTAGACATTGTTCACTGCATCCGCAGTGACGGCCGGGAACGAGTAGAACTCGCCGGTGGCACCCAAAACCTCGTCCAACACCTTTGTTTTGGTGGCGACATCAATGGACTTAATCCCCGCCGCGCATGTGAAGCCCTTGGCTCGAATACTATGACCTGTATAGACGACTCCGTTGCGGTACACCGCATTTAGCAGGCGTCCGTCTCCACCGTCCAGCAGAACCGCAGAAGCTGGCTGAATCATCTTGGATGGAGCCGTCCAAGCGTTGAATGGAACCTTGGCTTCGACCTTTAACAGCGGCGGGGTTTGCGTGGCGTTTGGCCAAGTTCCGGTCACCGAATAGAGCGTCAGGTTGTCACCAGCGGCGACGGGAGCACTGACCAAGAACTCTCGACCGGGAACTCCAAAAGTCACGCAGGGACGAATCGAAGAGGCGAGCACCGCGTTGGCGTCCAGCACGTTCACTAGATCGTGAAACCGAATCGGATTGGCAGTGGGATTATAAAACTGGTGCTTTGCCGCAACCCGAATCTTCGCGAAGCGGAACGCGCCTGAGGGTGACAATTGATTGGTCGTGAAGTAGAGGTTCGTGTTGTCGAATCCGACGGCCAACGAATCGCTGAGAGCGTCGGTGTCAGTGATAGTGCCAGCGATTCCGTCCACATCGGAGCGGAGCGTGAACAGCCGCCAGCCCTGAGTCGGATTCGATGTCAAAGAGACCTGAATCAACAACGAACTCTCGGACCCGGAGTCGTTGACCGCTCCCCACACGATGACAAACCGGCTGGAAAAATGATCGTAGATCGCAGTTGGCCCCAACGGAGCCGAACGCTCTGGATAGATGGTGTAGCTGGGGTTGGCCACGTAGAAAGCGTCGAACAGAACTCGTGGATCGACCGGCGCCACTGCCACGCCGGTCTTGTCCGAAATTTGGAACAGCGAGTTAATTGCTTGAACGACGTGCGTCGGTCCCGCCGCGATCTGGGCACTGGCAGGACCGAATCGTTGCGAATCTTCGATCCCGGGGAACCCGGCGTTCAGCTCGGGCGACAAGGGGAGGGCCGATGCGGGAGCCGAACCACCAGCCCCTTTGGCGATGGGCAAGTTTTGAACCACGGTGACCGGCGCGGAACTCGATCCGGCACCACCGCCAGCCGCCAGCGTCACTCCGCAAACACAACTGGCCAGCACCAGACTCAACGAGCAAATCATCATCGTACGTGGTTGTCCAAAAATTCTTGCCACGATAGACGCCTCCAAAATGCTGTCGCCAATATGTCCGCGAAGGAGACTGAGATGCCTCTCACGTTCGCGAGCCACCACGCTGACCAACGATCAACGGAAGTTTCATCGCCCTGAACGGACCATCACTCCCCACGAGCGACTCGCGCTGTTTGCCCCTATTTCTCGCAAACGGGCAAACTTGGCCGATCACAACAACTGAGACGCACAGGTCGAGGAAACTCACCGGAGTAAGCTATCGGAGTGAGTCTGGCGCAAGAATGAACTCACCAGCACGGAAACAAGTCGCGCCGCCGACGAATTGTGATTTAACCCCGACAACCATCGAGCCTGCTGAACCTTGCCCGACCCGCAACACCCTCACCACGCACCCGCATCCACACCAACCCGCAGCGTGAGCAAGGAGCCTTGATCCCCTTGACTGCTCATCACAAAGGATTTCGAACGCTGGGCGAACTCGGAACCTCAGCGCGAGCCTCTCGTTCCAACATCAGTCACTTCTTCCCGAACTTCTTCAACAGATACAGCAACGCCAGCGAGCCAACCGTCGCGATCACGAGTTGCCCCACCAGTCCGTAGGCATGCAGCCCGATCAGTCGGAACAGCACACCACCCAACACGGCCCCGATCACGCCGACGATCAGGTTGTTCACGAGGCCGAAGCTGCCACCCTTCGTGATCTGACCGGCGAGCCAACCCGCACAGAGACCAACCAGCAGGAGATAGATGATGCCGTCCATGTTGCGACCCTTACTTTGTTGATGCCGAGCGATACGAAGCCACGGGCAACTGTGTCAGGTCACTCTGGCTGGGACAACTGATGAATCGCACTGTCTTGAAAGCGGTGCATCAGAACGCTTGGGGTCAGCGCGGCGATGATGCCGCATCCCATCATTCCCAATCCGAAACAGTACGCAGGGCAACTCAGTCGTCCGTACGGCCAATCCAGAATGAATACTCCACTGCCAGCGTCGGGGAAGATGAAGACGTAGCCGCTGGCATCCATCAATGAAAACATCTGGCCGAACGCGACGCTGACAGCCTCCTTCGCGAACCACCAAGGAGTGAAGATCGCCAACAACCCGCAAACGATCCAAAAGACACCCAAACCGACGAAACCCCACCGGAGAATATCGGCGACCGTCCATCGTTGGGGCTGAGCCGTCATTCACATCACACCCATTCGCGGATCAAGTTGTCCGTTTCGAGCAACTTGACCGGGCGGCCGTCGGGACTTTGAGCGTGCAGATCGAGTGGCAGGCCGAGCTTGTGGTAGATCGTGGCGACGATGTCTTCGCTGAAGTATTGGTTGCGGATCGGTTGGCCACCTTCGTCGTCGGTCGCTCCGATCACGCTGCCACCGGGGACGCCTGCTCCGGCCATGATCGCAAAGCCTGCGGATGCCCAATGGTCGCGACCGCTGGCCGAGTTGATCTTCGGTGTCCGACCGAAGTCGGTCAGCCAGATGACCAGCGTTTTTTCCAAGAGGCCGCGTTGTTGGAGGTCGATCAGCAACTGAGGCAACCCACGATCAATCTTCGGAATCAGGTTGTCCTTCAAGGCTTTGAAGTTGTTTTGGTGAGTGTCCCAGCCGCCATCAGTGATCGTGACGAAGCGGACTCCCGCCTCGATCAGTCGCCTCGCGAGCAGGCACTTCTGACCGAACGGGTTGCGACCGTATTGCTCGCGCAGCTTCGGATCTTCCTTGTCTAGTTGGAATGCGCGGCGCGTGTCGTTCGCCGTGATCATGTCGAGAGCCGTCGCGTAGTTTTCGTCGAGCGACTGGAACTCGGCGGGCTGCAAACTGGATGGCCGTTGCAGGGAATCGACGAGACTCAGCACCTTGCGGCGGCGATCAACTCGTTCGTTGGAGATACCCGCCGGGGGCGTGATGTCTCGCACGACGAAGTTCTCGGCGTTCGGATCGGCCATGATCTCGAACGGGTTGTGTTCGAGACCGAGAATCCCGGACGTTCCGCCGCCGAACCGGTGATCGACCGCGTTGCCCAATTGAATGAACGGGGGCATCGCCGTCTTAAAGCCTTGCTCGTAGCTGACGACCGATCCGATGGTCGGGTATGGCATCGCGGGGTTGAACTTGCGACCCGACATCACATGCTGATCGGCTGTCCCGTGACTGCCGTTCATCGGGTTCCAGCTTCTGAGCAAGCCATAACGCCCGATTTCCTGAGCCATTCTCGGCAGAATCTCAGTGAACTGAACGCCCGAGACGGCGGTGTCGATGACGCCGTACTCCCCCTTCACGCTGATCGGGGCATTCGGCTTGGGATCGAATGTGTCGTGGTGGCTCGTCCCGCCTTGCGTCCAAATTAAAATGCAGTTCACATCGGAACCGCCCTTCGCCCCGTGGCCGTGCCCCTTCGTCTTGGCCAGCGCCCGCTGAGCGAGTGCCATCGGCAGGCTCACACCCAGCCCGGCCAAGGCTCCGACCTGCAAGAAGCTGCGTCGAGAAACACCTTCACACGTGCGGGCAGTACCGGGGAAGAGGTTCAACATGGCGGGTTCCTCAAGGTGGGCGGCTGTAGGATGGGTACTCTTAGCCGTCCGGACTTGTTCATCACAAGCCGGCATCCAATCGGGGCGAGTTCTCATCCTTGCAAAGCCGGACGGGCAAGAGTGCCCATCCTACAAAATCGGTCTCTGGCAAGTTCGTATCAGGCAGGCGGGGTGGGCCGTGAGGCCGGCGGGACGATCGATTCAGATTCTAAGGCGGTCAACTGAGACCGATCAAGACAGTCTGTTGTGATAATTGCATCGGCCCGGTCGATGAGACATCATGACCGCCATCGACGAGGCTGATCCAACCGGCCCGTCCTCCCGCCCTGCCCGCCCACTGAGGCCCCGCCCATGATCATCTCCACTTCCCGATCTGCCGCAGTTCTCGTCGGGTTACTGACCCTGTCCCCGTCGCTGGTTACGGCCGAGCCGTTCACCGTGGCGCCGACTGAGGTCTCGCTGAAGGGGAACTTCGCTCAGACACAGTTACTCGCGACGGCTGCCGTTTCGGATCGACCGGCGGGTTACGCCGAAGATTTTTCGTCACGCGCGACGTTTGCCTCGTCGAACGAAGCCGTCGTCACGGTCTCGCCCACCGGCAGACTCGTGCCGCGCGGAGACGGCTCGGCAGAGATCACGGTCACGGTGGGAGGCGACTCGAAAAAGGTCGCCGTGACGGTGGCGGGAGTCGTCGCGGAACCAGCCATCGACTATCTCGATCAGGTTCGCCCCGTCCTCTGGAGGGCGGGCTGCAACATGGGAGCCTGTCATGCGGCTCAGTACGGGCAGGGTGGTTTCAAGTTGTCGGTCTTCGGATTCGACCCAGCGGCCGACCGCAATGCGATGGCGCGAGACAGCCAATCGCGGCGCATCAACCTGCTCGACCCGACTCACAGCCTCATCTTGCAGAAGCCGACGATGCAGGCCCCACACGGGGGAGGCCGTCGGTTGGAAGTCGGCTCGCGCGACTACGAGCTGCTCGCCGCGTGGATTCGCAACGGCGCACCGGCACCGGCGATAGAGCGGGCGATCTCGAAGTTGATCGTCACACCCGCCCAGCGGATCGGGGACGTCGGTCTCAAGCAGCAGCTTCGGGTCGATGCGGTCTACGCCGACGGTGAGACGCGCGACGTGACCGCGTGGGCCAAGTTCGACTCGATGGACGAGGGCCTCGTCGCGGTGACACGCGAAGGACTGTGTACCGTCGCCGGACGCGGGCAGGCTCCCGTCATGGTTCGCTTCGAGGGCCAGGCCGACATCTGCATGTTCGTCATCCCCTACGGCCCGCCCGCTCAGTTGGTCGGCTGGACGAACAACAACGTCATCGACGAACTGGCCGCGACAAAGTTCAAGGAGCTTGGCATCGAGCCTTCGCCCCTCTGCGATGACGCGACATTCTTGAGACGCATCTTCCTCGACGCGACCGGCACGCTGCCAACGCGCGACGAGATCGACGAGTTCCTCGCCTCGACCGAGGCGAACAAGCGAGCTCTGTGGATCGACCGCCTGCTCGGCCTGACCGACTCGCCGAAGAAGGGTCTCTACAACGAACGGTACGCCGCGTACTGGACGCTCAAGTGGTCGGACCTCATCCGCAACAACAGCCGCGATCTGCAAGACACCGGCATGTGGGCGTTGCACAACTGGATCAAGGGGGCCTTCCGCGAGAACCTTTCGTTCGACAAGTTCGTCTCGCAGCTCGTCCAAGGAAAAGGGTCGAGCTTCTCGAACGGTCCGGCCAACTACTTCATCGTCAACAACACGCCGAGCGAGCTGGCCGAATCGACCTCGCAACTGTTTCTCGGGACGAGGCTCACATGTGCTCAGTGCCACCATCATCCGTTCGAGAAGTACAGCCAGGACGACTACTACAGCTTCGCCGCGTTCTTCGCACGGACCGGCTTGAAGACCAGCCAAGAGTTCGGTCTGTTCGGCGGCGAGCGAGTCGTCGTCATCAAGACGGGCGGTGAAGTGAGTCAGCCTCGCACGGGAAAAATCATGCCGCCGAAGCCGCTCGACGGTGAACCGGTCAATCACCCGCTCGACCGTCGCATCGCGCTAGCTCAGTGGATGACAGCCCCCACCAACGGAGCCTTCGCCCGCGCGACGGTCAACCGGTATGTCAGCTATCTGCTCGGCCGCGGCCTCGTCGATCCCGTCGATGACCTGCGCCCGACCAATCCACCCACCAACCCCGCGATGCTGCAAGCTCTCTCGGATGAGTTCGTGAAGAGCGGCTTCAACCCGAAGCAGCTCATTCGCACGATCATGGTCTCGCGCCTATACCAACTCGATTCGCAACCGACCGCCCAGAACTTGGCAGACCGCCGGTTCTACAGCCACTTTGAAGTGAAACGACTCGCCGCCGAACCACTGCTCGACGCGATCGACCACGCCGCCGGAACCCAAACCAAATTCAAGGATCTGCCATTGGGCACGCGCGCGATCGAGATCCCCGACGCCGAGTACCCCGACTACTTCCTGAACACCTTCGCCAAGCCACGCCGAACCAGCGTCTGCGAGTGCGAACGCTCCCCCGACGCCAACCTCGCCCAAGCCCTGCACACGCTGAACGGCGACATCCTTACAACCAAGATCGCCACCAAGACCGGTCGCGTCGAAAAGCTGCTCGCGGAAACAAGGCCCAACGAAAAGAAGCCTCACGCCGACATCATGACCGACCTGTACTACGCCACCCTCTGCCGAGCACCATCAGCCCAAGAACTCGCCGCCAGCGAAACCTTGCTGAAGGACTACCCGAACCCCCGCGAATGCTACGAGGACCTCCTCTGGGCGCTGATCAACTCGAAGGCGTTCTTGTTCGTGCGGTAAGGATCAGTGCCGAATTCATTGTTGTGGTTCGCTCCGGGAACCAACGTTGGTTCCCGGAGCGAACCACAACAATCTGCGGCAGTGATTTCCGTGCCGTTTCTAAGCGCAGTGAGACAACAGCTACGAAACGAAACCCAAAAATGGTCCGGGGGCCTGACGGCCAATGGCACCGACTTTGACCAAGTCACCCGCAGCGTGAGCGAGGGAAACAAGGGAAACCTCTCTTGTTTCCCTCGCATACACTTCGGGTTAGTAAAGTCAGTGCCATTGGCCGTCAGCCCCCGGATCACTCAGTCTGTCGAAGGGGGCGGTGTCGTTACGAAGTGAGTGTGCTTCGCGCTTCACTCTTCTTCACCCTCACACTCGGACCCCACTCGTCGTTTACCAATCGCGCGTTCGTAGATGCGGACGTATTCGGCGGCACTGTGCTTCCAAGACCAGTCGCGCTTCATGCCGGTCTGCTGGAGCTTGCGCCATTTCGGCTTGTCGGCGAAAAGGTTTCTCGCGCGACAGATGTTCCAGAAGAGCACCTCACCGCGAAACTCGTGGAAGCTGAATCCGTTGGCCGCTCCCGCCGCAAGATTGTGATCGTTGGCATCGACGACGGAATCGGCCAGTCCACCGACGGCTCTCACAATGGGAACGGTACCGTAGATCAGGCTGTACATTTGGTTGAGGCCGCACGGCTCGAACTCACTCGGCATCAGGAAGACATCGCAGCCTGCTTCGACTTGATGCGACAGTTCCTCGTTGTAGCCGATCGTCGTCGAGACCTTGGTCGGATGCGTGACCGCGAGTTGCTTGAGCAGTCCCTCGTAATGTGGATCGCCGCTGCCGAGAAAGACCAGTTGTACGTCCTGATCGAGTAGCACGTCGGCACATTGGCCGATCAACGCAAATCCCTTTTGGCCCGTCATGCGTGAGACGCTGCCGAACAGCGGGACATCGGCTCGCACGGGTAGACCGAGTCGCTTTTGCAACGCCGCTTTGCACGCCGCTTTTCCAGACTCCACGGTCTCCACGCTGTACTGCTGAGCAATGTACGGGTCGGTCGTCGGGTTCCAAATCTCAGTATCGACCCCATTCAAGATCCCGACGAGATCGCTGCTGCGCGAGCTGAGTGCGCCGTGCAGACCGCAGCCGTACTCGGGCGTTTGAATCTCACGGGCATAGGTCGGGCTGACGGTCGTCACCATGTCGGCGAAAGAAATGCCGGTCTTCAGCAGATTGAGATGCCCGAAGAACTCCATCTGTTTCCAGTTGAAATACTTCCAGTCGAGGCCCGTCAGGTGCATGTCCCAATGCCAGAAGCGACCTTGAAACGCCATGTTGTGAACGGTGAAGACCGACGCGACGCGATCGAGTCCCGGCTGACGACGCAGCTCGGCGGCGACGAGTGCTGGGACGAGACCCGTCTGCCAATCGTTGGCATGAATCACGTCGGGCTTGAGGTTTAGATGCCGCACGACTTCCACGGCCGCGCGACTGAAGTAGACGAACCGTTCGCAGTTGTCGCGGTAATCCTGCTCGTTCTCGACATAGACCCCTTTGCGGTCGAAGTAGATCGGCTGGTCGATCAGATAGACCGTGACGTTCGATCCGGGAAGCTGGCCTTTCAGCACGCGGCCATCGACCAGCTTGTGTCCCACGGGAACACGCAGCGCGAGCGAGACCGGCGTGAGTGCCGGTGCGTCCGTCAACTTCGCGAACTGCTGCGGATAGTACGGCAGGATCAAAGTGACTTCGTGCCCGGCCTGCGCGAGTCCCTTCGGCAGCGCGGCGGCCACGTCACCGAGACCACCGGTTTTAGAGAATGGCACCGCTTCGGAACTGACAACCACGATCCTCATGACTGGCACCCTTTCGGCACGACTGGCCGACGACTCTGCAATTCACACTTGATCGAATCGGCGGAACCTACCGCTCTGCGATCCATTTCCCTTCAGTACGACTTGAGCCGTACTGAACCTGCACGCAGACTTCCCCCGACTGCGACCTTTTCGCGCGGCGAATGAACCGTGTCCGCGAAGGCCAACGGAGTTATCGACCACACCGTCTGCATTGCTGCACGTTGGAGAGGACTGCTGCCGTTGATCATGCGCGGGCGACTTCCAACACCAATCCGAAGCGTAAACGAGGAAGTCACGCGCCAGCGGACGCAAATCCAATCCGATCTGCATTCACGGATCGCCCTCGCTCACGCGACATGCCACGTCCTCGCTCACGCTTCAGGTTGGTGTGCGTCGCCGACGTTGAGCCTCCCATGCCGCAAACGGAATTGTGGACGCCGCTCGAATCGCACGCTTATACTCCGCGCGGGAGTGTCTCAGGTCCGAGTTCCGTTCTTCCCTGTTTGGAAATAGAGGTGACATCATGGCTCTGTACGAGATCGAGACGAATGCACACGTCATGATTGCTTGGGCGAACGATCAGGCGGCGGCCGAAGCAGTCGCGCGAGAGAACTACCCGGAAGACCAGTTGAAGCGCGTCGCCAAACGACCGCGCGACGTGTGGGTGATCTCGAAGAGAATGCTCGGAATCGACGGGTCGCTCGAACCGTGCGACAAGGCCCGCGATTGCCTCAGCCGCGCGAAGGGGGACAAAGTCCACGCGATCCGGCTCTACATGCAGGACACCGGTTCCGACCTCCACGAAGCCCAACGGGCCGTTGAGACCAACATGTCGCTCGGCTGGTGAATGAACTTGGGACTGAGCATGTGATCACTGGAGAGAAGTCCGGCTTTCCGAAAAGCCGGACTTCTCTCATTTCGCACCTCACGCGGCACAAGTGAGCGGTTTCCGAGCGGGGTGGCGCATACCAACTCGAAGTGTGAACGAAGGGGACATCGATCGGCTTCATCCTTGCTCACGCTCCGGGTTGGTGTTTTTACAGCGGCCAACTCGTCTTTCGGCGTTTGGGGGGTTCGACTAGATTCCCGGCCCGAATCGTTCCGGCAAACTTTGCCCGCCTCGGCCAGCAAATTCTGCCGGCCTCAGTGAGCGTGCGGTTTCGATCGAACTTGGGAAAGGAAGCCCGATGCGCAGCATCTGCGTCATGAATCAAAAGGGGGGCGTCGGGAAGACGACCACCAGCGTGAACCTCGCCGCAGGTCTGGCCAAGCAGGGACGCCGCGTCTGTCTGATCGATCTCGATCCGCAAGGCCACTCGTCGCTGCATCTCGGCGTCGATGCGTTCGGTCAAACGCCCACGGTCTACGATGTCTTCTCGGGCAAGAAGACGCTGCACGAGGTCAAGCAATTGGCGGTGGACAACCTGTGGGTCGTGCCGTCCGACCTCGATCTGGCCGCGACCGAAGTCGAACTGGTCGATACTCCCGGGCGTGAATTGATCCTGCGCGGAGCCATCGACCGGATGACTCAGCAGCAGCCGTTCGACTACATCATCATGGACTGCCCGCCATCGCTGGGTGTCCTCACGATCAACGCACTGACTTCCGCCAAGGAAGTCTTCATCCCGTTGCAGCCTCATTTTTTGGCCCTGCAAGGTTTGTCGAAGCTCTTTGAAACGACGGCTCTCGTGAAGCGCAGACTCAACCGCGAGCTGAAGGTGAGCGGCATCATCCTTTGTCTGTATGAGACCGCGACGCGACTGGCCGCTGACATTACGGACGACCTGGTGCGGTTCCTCGAACAGAGCGACCCGATGGCTCCGTGGAAGAACGCCCGAATTTTTGACAGCCGCATCCGACGAAACATCAAGCTGGCCGAAGCGCCGAGTTTCGGGCAGTCGATCTTCGACTACGCCGCGAAGAGTCCCGGTGCTCTCGACTACGCGGCCCTCGTGGCCGAGGTCACGGCAGCGGAAGTCCCGATGGTTGCAGAGACCGCTCCCGTGATGGCACTTGAGCCACAGCCCGTGGCGGCGTGATGTCGGGTGCGTCATTCATTGACCACAACGCGGTCATGATCGAGATGTTTCCGAGCGGGGTGGCGTAAGCCCCCTGGTTCTTGGAAAGCGGGCTGACGCCCAAGAACCAGGGGGCTTACGCCACCCCGCTCAGATGTCTCATTCGTCACTGCGTGAACAATAACTCCGGGAGATCGTCCGCTCCGCACGCTCCCGCTTCGACAGACAGGGTGCCGACGATGCGAACGATTCGACGACAGAGTTTGGCACTGCAATTGGTGGTGAGCCTGGCGGTGATCGCCGCCAGCGGGAATCTCTTCGCGCAACCGGGTGGTGTGGCACCGGAGAATCGTGTCGCGACGGGCGCGTCGGGGCCGACGCTCTCTGAGTTGCAGACGCGGCTCAAACGGGCGCAGTCCGATGGGGAACTCGAGCCAGCGGTCAAGCAGCAGGTCATCGAGCTGTACCAATCGGCCATCGAGCGGATCGAGATCGCGGGGGAAGAGGCGGCGAAAGCGAAAGCCTTCACCGAACGATTGGCTTCTGTCACCGACAAGCTGCGTGTCGCGAAAGAGCGACTGTCGGCGACGCCCGAAAAGACGACGTTGACTGTCGCTGAAGCGTTGGCGGCGGCGGGCGATGATGTCGAGAAGCTCGAACGGATGCTGGGCGACCGGCGCAAGGTGATCGACGATCCCGAGAAGGGCTTGCAGGCGCGGGCGACGGCGATCGACAAGGAACTCGGGGCGCAGATGCCTCGGTTGGAAGAGATCGCGCGGGACTTGGCCGAGATCGAAGAACGACTCACCACGATTGAAGACGCACTCGAAGCGGCCGCGCCGCCGGATGAGCCGCGTGAGGTGACTCACGCCCGCCAGTCGCTTCTGATGACGCGACAGATGCGAGCCAATGAAGAACGCGCGGCGCTGCTGGCTGAGCAAGCCTGGTGCGAATCGGACGACGCCACCGATCTTTTGCGAACGCTGCGCGATCTCGCCGAGCGCGAGTTGGCTCTCGCTGATGGCGAGGTGCAGATTCTTCAAGAGGCCGTCGATCAACGGCGCGGCAACGAAGCGGATCAACGAGTCAAGCGGGCGGAACTGGCGGTCACACGCAGCTCATCCCAAGTGAAGTCGGTCGCAGAACAGAACTTGGTCTTGGCCAAGGAAAGCCGCGATGTGGCGACCGCGTTGAAGGAGACCAGTCAGCGCATCGACCTGACCGACGAGGCACTCACCGAACTTCAAACCGAATTCAACCGAACGCAGGAGATGGTCAAAGCGGTCGGGTTGACCGAGTCGATCGGGATGTTGTTGCGACAGCAGCAGGCCAAGCTCGGCGACACACGCAGCCTCCACGCGCGACTGGCTCAACGCGGCGAGATCGTCCGGCAAACGCGGATGCGCATGTTCCAGCTTGAGGCGGACCTCGCACTGCTCCGCGATCTCGCTGCGGCGGCGCTGCGGACCGCGCAGGAGTTGATCAGCGACGAAGCGGCCACGGTTTTGGAGGCGGCAGCGACGGAATCGAAGTCTGCGGCGGGGGCGAAACCCACAGCGGGAAATGTCGGTGCGACCAGTTCGCGTCCGTCCGCCGCACTGCGCAGCTTGGCCGACGAAGCGAAGCCGTTACTCGAACAGCGTCGCGTCCTGTTGGAACAACTCAACGACGACAGTCGCCAGCAATTCGAGCGACTCGTCTCGCTCGACATTGATGAGCGAAAGCTGCGTGATGCGACGCGCGCTTACGCTGAATACATTGGCGAGCGTGTCCTGTGGATTCGGACGGGGACCGTGTTCAGCACGCCGCACGGCGCACGCGCGGCGGCACACGGCGCGTGGCTCTTCGATCAAGCAAACTGGTTGAAGGTGGCCGATGCGCTGCGCGGCGATATTCAACGCGAGCCGCTGCCGTACTCGTTGGCCTTCGTCATGCTGCTGTTCTTCGCCGGTCTGAGATGGACAATGCGCAGCCGATTGCGTGCGTTGGGGACGACCGCCGCCGATGCCGCGTGTCGCGAGTTGCTGCCGACGGTACGTGCCATCGCGTTGACGTTGCTATTGGCGGCGATCGTTCCCGCGTTGATGGCGTTCCTCGGTTGGCGACTCGATCACAGCGCCTCGGCCTCCAAGTTCGTTCATGCCGTCGCGCTGGGACTGCTCCGAGCGGCGACGTTTGCGGTGCCGCTTGAACTGCTGCGGCTGATCGCTTCACGCGGCGGTCTGGCGGAACAACACTTCGATTGGTCGCCGACGGTCGTGCTGCGGTTGCGTCGTCATCTCCGCTGGTTCCTGCCGGCGGGAGTCGTCTTGATCGGGCTGGTCGCGATGGTAGAAGCGACTTCGGACGAACAACGACTCGATTCGTTGGGACGCCTCGCGTACCTCGCGTTTGCGGTGCTGTTGGCCGTCTTCTGTCAGTTGGCCTTTCCGCGCAGTCCGCGCACGGCTCAACCCATTCGTTCGGCGAATGCTCAAGATTCGCAGGCGTCGCGTCGCGCGGAGGACTCCGAAAATGAGACCGATGTCTGGCTGCGTCGTCTCGCGAACATTGGCGGCATTCTTGGCGTGACGCTGCCGATTGGACTGCTGCTGCTCAGTTGGACCGGCTACTTCTACACGGCTCTGCAACTGACGTGGCGACTCCAAGCGAGTGCGTGGTTGGGCGTGGGCTTGCTCCTGTTGCGAGCCAGTGTTCTGCGTTGGATCACGTTGGGACGGCGTCGCATGGCGGTCCTGCAAGCCGAGGAACTGCAAGCGATCGCCGACGCGGGCAAGCAACCTGAGACCAACGGAAACACTCAGTTCCTGTTCCCTCAATGGCGCTGGCCCGACTTCCGATTGAACCTGACGCAGATCGTCACGCAGATTCGCAGTCTGCTCGATACGGGGTTATTGACCGTCGCGGTGGTGGGGTTGTGGTTCGTGTGGGCTGACGTGACTCCGGCCCTCAACATTCTGGATCGTGTTCCGTTGTGGCAGACCACGGTGGAAGAGGTCGTTGCGGGGAAAGATGCCACCGATCAAGCGGTCGTGCAGGTGGTCAAGCGTCCCAAGTGGATCACGGCCGCGAATCTCGGACTGGCACTGCTCGTGATGGGGATCGCGGTGGTAGCCGGTCGCAACATTCCCGGTCTGGTCGAGGTGATCTTGCTCGAACATCTCTCGGTCGATGCCGGGTTCCGCTTCGCGACGACGTGCCTCGTGCGCTACGCGATCTTCATGGCGGGAGTCTGTCTCGCGTTCGCTCAAATTGGAGTCAGTTGGAACAGCGTGCAGTGGCTGGTCGCCGCGGCCTCGGTCGGCCTCGGGTTCGGCCTGCAAGAAATCTTCGCGAACTTCGTCTCGGGGATCATCCTGTTGTTCGAGCGACCGATGCGCGTCGGCGATGTGATCACGGTCGGCGATACGACGGGAACGGTTTCGCGCATCCGGTTCCGCGCGACGACGATCATCGATGGCGACCGGCGCGAGCTGATCGTTCCGAACAAATCGTTCATCACCGGCAACCTGCTCAACTGGACGCTCAGTGACAGCGTGAACCGACTGGCGATCCGGATTCACGTCAGTCCCGACAACGATCCGCAGCAGGTTCGCGAGTTATTGTTGGACCTCGCGAACAAGCATCCGCTGCTACTGAAAGACCCCGCGCCGAGTGCCGCGCTGGAAGAGATCGGTGCCAACGGCCTGCTGTTCATCCTGCGCGGCTTCCTCGCGACGATGAAGGATCGCGGCAAGGCCAGCCACGACCTGCACACCGCGATCCATGCTCGGTTCCGCGACGCCGGGATTGAGATGCCCTGCCCGACTCAGGAAGTACTGGTCCGAATGCTCGACGCCGAGCCACACCGCGAGCCACCGATCACCGACATCCACAGGCCGCTCGAATCGGCTCTCAAGCAGGCGGGCGTGTCGTTGTGATGACTGTGCGGAAGGCCGTCGTGTCGCCATGATGCCGCTCAAATAGCCTGCTCAGCGTATGGTTGTCCGAAGTTCGGTTTTTCCTAAAGCCGGACTTCTTTTCACCGAGCACTTTCTTTGAGTACTTTCTTTTCATCGAGAAGTCCCGCTTTAGGAAAAGCCGAACTTCGGATTCTGGAACAGGAACAGTCGGATGACAGACAGATTGAAACTGGGCGTGAACGGTGCGGCGGGTCGCATGGGACAGCGCGTGGTCGCGCTCGCATCGGGAGACGACGCACTGAAAGTCGTCGCGGCTTACGAGTGGGCGGGGTCGAGCAAACTTGGGCAGGACGCCGGGGAGTTGGCGGGCGTCGGCACACTGCACGTACCGGTCGTCGCTGAGATCGGCGAACACGTCGATGTCATCATCGACTTCTCCACGCCCGACGGCTGCATGACGATTCTAAAGCAGTGCGCTGCACGCTCCATTCCGCTGGTCGTTGCCACGACCGGGCTGACGGCGGCTCAGAAGGTACTCGTCGAAGAGGCCGCTCAAACGACCGCAATCCTGATGGCTCCCAGCATGAGTCTCGCCGTAAACATCGCCATGAAATTGGTGGCCGATGCGGGACAGGCGCTCAAGAATCATTCGACCGGTGTCGATGTCGAGATCATCGAGCGGCACCACCGCTACAAAGAGGACGCGCCCAGCGGAACAGCCCTGAAGTTTGGTGAGATCGTCGCGCGCGAGATGGGACAGGACAAACAGGTTCACGGCCGTGAAGGTCGCACCGGGCAGCGACCTCGCAACGAGATCGGCTATCACGCGCTACGCGTCGGCGACAACGTCGGCGAACACACGATCGTGTTCGGCCTGCTCGGTGAAACACTCGAAGTCGCCGTAAAAGGCCAGTCGCGCGACAGCTACGCGGCGGGAGCACTCACGGCGGCGAAGTTCCTCGCCACGAAAGCACCCGGCCTGTACTCGATGGCCGATGCACTCGGACTGTGACGGCAGCACCCGGAGAATGAGTGACCCGTAGGATGGATGCCTCGTCCGTCCAAGTCACTCCAACTGGGGACGGACGAGGCGTCCATCCTACGGGTTTTCACGACCTCGATTGTCGCCCACCTTTCAGCAGGAACCTGCACCATGAGTCACGGATCGGAACTCAACAACCGGCCCGCGTTGAATGTTGTCGTCTATTCCTCACCGGGACCGGCGGACGGCGACATCGAGCGCCATGCCGCTCGATTCGTCGAGGCCAAGTCGGTGGTGCCGCTCGGTGGTCAGCTCGGCTACCTCGTCCTCGTGCCAACCGATTTCGATCGGCTGTGGCGCGGAGTCGAATCGGGCGACGCGATCGGTGCCGCCGCGAACGTACTGAAATTCCTCGACCCCGACGCTCAGCAGTTCGCTTGGCGAACGGACCTGTTCGTCTATGGCTGGATCGGTGACGACAACACCGATCACGGCCGGATGCTGCTGATGCAGGTCGTCCCGCGCGAAGCTCCCCCGCGTCACAGACCGAGTGTGAATTGAGTTGGATCGTTTCACCTGCCCATGGATCATTCCCGCTATGAACTCGCCCCAGCCCGACGAAGCGTATCGCCTGCGAAATCAGGCCGCTTGGAATCGCTTGTCGGACGGAAGCCAGTTCGCCAAGGTCGCCTCGGATGAGGAATGCCGCGACCCGCTGAAGGCACTCGATGGCCGAGGCTGGTTGCCGCCGAGTGTCGTCGGGCTGGACGTGCTGTGTCTCGCATCGGGCGGCGGTTGGCAGTCGATTCTGTACGCCGCGGCCGGCGCGCGCGTGACCGTCGTCGATCTCAGTCCCGGCATGTTGGAACTCGATCGGCGCGAGGCGGATCGTCGCGGGTTGTCGGTCACCACACTCGAAGCCTCGATGGACGATCTGTCACTTCTCAGCGACGAAACGTTCGACATCGTCCATCAGCCGGTCAGCACCTGTTACGTGCCGGACATCGAGCGCGTCTACGCCGAGATCGCGCGGGTCTTGCGAGATGGTGGCAGTTACATCAGCCAGCACAAACAACCGACCTGCGCCCAGATCACACACCGCAACGAACGCAACCACTTCGTCGTCGGCATCGAGTACTTCCACGAGGGACCGCTGCCGAAAGTGGAAGACAATGCGTACCGCGAGGCCGGGGCCGTCGAGTACCTGCATCGCTGGGATCAACTCGTTGGTGGACTGTGTCGCGCGGGCTTCGTCCTCGAAGACCTGCGTGAGCCACGTCGCGCCGATTACAAAGCCGCCGTCGAACACTTCGGTTACCGCTGCCGCTTCGTCCCGCCCTATGTGCGTCTGAAAGCGCGTCGCCTTCCGCGAGTTCGTTCGGAAAACACCTCCCCGTCGAAGCTGTGGTTGCCTTGAGCTCAACCCACGGCGCGCGCCGTGGGCGACCTTCTGCCGCCCTCCGGGCTGAAAAAATCGAACAGACAAGCGACATTCACAATCAGGTCCGTGCTGTACGTTCTTCGCTTGGTGAGCCGGACTTCCTTCGATGACGAACACCGGAGCGAAGTCCAGACGGACGGGAGTGCCCGTTCTACGAGCAGGAACCTACAATGCCGTCCGTTCCTTCGGTTCGACGGATCACGTTTGAGGAAGCTGGCATCATGACGATTGGTTCTCTTTCCCGTGTTTCTGCTGGCAACTCACGATTGACGGTCGCACAGTTCGAGGAACGGCTGGCGGACGGAGATCGTTGGGTCGAACTGGTCGCGGGCCAATTGATCCGCTT